>Ga0172377_10009025_pt1 | contig 10224 bp, 7 predicted proteins | sample Pumphouse3metaG_FD_119749 | JGI IMG/M metagenome (GOLD analysis project Ga0172377, IMG submission 119749) | Leachate microbial communities from a municipal landfill in Southern Ontario, Canada - Pumphouse #3 metaG | ecosystem: Engineered > Solid waste > Landfill > Unclassified | place: Canada... | reverse complement strand
GAACTTTTGATTTCAGATCACTATGCGGATTGTGTTGCCCCTTGCACTGTTGCCTGCCCGGATCATGTGGATATTCAAACTTATGTTTCCCTCATTGCCAATGGACAGTACCATGAAGCGGTGAAAGTGATAAAAGAAACCCTGCCTCTACCTCTATCCATTGGGCGTGTATGCCCTGCATTTTGTGAAAAGGAATGCCGCCGCCAGATTGTGGAAGAGCCTGTTGCCATCCGACAACTGAAGCGTTATGCGGCAGATGAAGATTTGGGCGATGTGTGGAACTATGTTCCCGAAAAACTGGCTCCCAAAGGTAAGAAGATTGCCATAATAGGTGCTGGTCCAAGCGGGCTAACCTGCGGTTATTACTTAACTAATCAAGGCTACGAAGTGCAGGTCTTTGAAGCCGCACCCGCAGCAGGTGGTTGGCTACGTTATGGTATCCCTGAATATCGTTTACCCAAGGATACTCTGGATGCCGAAATTGCGTTAATGTGTAGCAATGGTATGCAGATAGAATATAACACCGAGCTTGGCAAAGATGTTTTTATGCAGGATTTGGCAGCTAAGTATGATGCCGTATATCTGGCTATTGGAGCGCAGAAAGCGGTTCCCATGCCTGTTTCTGGCAGTGATCTGAAAGGTTGTCTGCTGGGTGTGGATTTCCTGAAGGCTCATGCCATGGGGAATGCGCCCGAGCTTGGTGAACGAGTGGCAATCGTAGGTGGAGGTAATACCGCTATAGATTGTGCCCGTACCTCTTTGCGCAAGGGTTGCGAGGTTAGCCTTATATACCGCCGTACCAAAGAAGAAATGCCTGCGGAAGCCTTTGAAATTGAGGCTGCCGAGCATGAAGGGGTGAAGTTCTATTACCTCAGTAATCCTGTTGAGTATATCGGCGAAAACGGCTGTCTTCAGAAGGTTAAGATAGAGAAGATGCGTCTTGGAGATGCTGATGCCAGCGGACGCAGACGCCCTGAGCCTACCGGAGAGTTCTTCGAGCTTCCCTTCGATAGTATTATTGCCGCCATCTCTCAGGTTCCCGAAGTTGCGCTTTTTGCCGATGCAGCAAACCAGATAGAAGGCAAAATATTGCCTCTTTCACGCTGGCAGACAGCTATTGTGGACGAGGCTACGATGTATTCTGGTCTTGGCAATGTGTTTGCCGGTGGAGATTTCCGCAGAGGCGCAGCTACAGCTATTGAAGCCATTGCCGATGGCAGAATGGCAGCAGTGGCGATAGCCAAGTATCTGGAAACCGGCGTGATTAGCGCAGAATTGGCTCCTTTTAATTCCAGAAAAGCCACGAGTCTCGAAGATGTAAGCCCTGAAGAATACTCTATCTTCGAGAAAGCAAAACGCTTGCTGATGCCCGAAATCCCCGTTGAAGAAGCGGCAAGTAGCTTCAAGGAAGTGGAGCTTGGCTTTAGCGAAGAAGCTGCCATTGCCGAAGCAAACCGCTGTCTGGAATGTGGTTGCCAGGTAAACGAAACCTGTTCCCTGCGTGAATATTGCACCGATTATCAGGTGAATGCTGCCCACTTCATAGGTGGCATAAATAAACACCCGATTGATTATAGTCATCCCTTCATAATTCGCGATGCCAATAAGTGCATTAATTGCGGACGTTGTATTCGCACCTGCGCCGATATTCAAGGCCCCGCAGTGTTGGGCTTCATATATCGTGGATTCTCCACTATTGTCGGTCCCGAGTTTGGCGGATCGTTAACAGAAACCAGCTGCTTATCGTGTGGCAAATGTATTGATGTATGCCCTGTGGGTGCGTTAATCGAACGTACTGATCATTACAAGCTAAATCCCCACATTAAAGAGGTTGGCGTGCAGAATTGTGGCATTTGTGGGGTTGGCTGTGTGATCCAGAGTGAAACTCAGGCGGGTATCGTAGCCAGGGTTACAACCCCGCAGGAAGAACCCGGTTTCAATGGGAAGAATCTGTGTTTCAAGGGACGTTTCGGCTGGCAAAGCTTCTATGCTAAAGATAGGCTGGAAAGCCCCATGCTGAAAACCCCGCAAGGCTATAGAAGCATAAGCTGGCAGAGAGCTACTAATCTGATTGCAGAAAAGCTGAAAGAATGTAGCAGCAAGCGTTTTGAGATTAGCCCGAACATCAGTTTGGAAGAAATGCTGATGCTTAAAAAGGGAGCGGAGTACTATTCCCAACCCCTACATGCTAATCCCGACTATGCTAGCTTTAGCGATAGCTATCTTAGTCTGCAGCCCCAAAAAGACCCATATGCCGTTTTGGATAACTTTAGCGAATACGTGCTTATCGGTGAGCTAAACCAAACCCTTGCTACTTTGCTGCGTTTGAAGCAATTACAAGGTAAGAAGCTGATTCTTGTGGGTTACCCTGAAGGTGCGTACAGTAACTTTGCCGACGCCAAATATGCTGAGTTAAGCGACCTGAAACCCAATGCTAACATGCTGTTTATCTATAACCAAAACCGTATTTCAGAAGCTGATGCCTTTTCCTTGTGGCAATTACCGGAGGCTTCCTATAAAAATAACATCCTGCTAAGTACCGATTTCCGGAATCATCTTGGGATGCTGGCTATGCGCCCGAATATGAGTACTTGCTCGCCTACAGAGTTTGCCCTTGGCTACGGTGTCTATCCCCAAAAAGCTGACGAAGCCAAGTTTAGCGTAGCACTAGTTTGCTTTGTGGATGAGCAGGCTCCGGTGGATCTACTTATCCCGGCACCGGGTTACATGGAGCTGGATGGTACTGCTTTAGCCGATATGGGGCATGTTACACACAGCAAGAATCCCGCTCTCTCGGCTACTATTAATGAACTGATGAGGTTGTTCTACACACTTGGTTGGATTCATCCCAACAGTGCCGAGATTCCTTATTGGAACTCAGAGGCTGCAGATTTCCTGGCTTCACTGAAAGGTTTAGACGTTCCTGTGTTCAATGCTGAGACGGTGGATGCTGCCAAATTGAAACATAAGATTCCAGCATTACAAACACAAATGGATATTAGAATTGCCAAGCTATTCGAATCCCGCACTGTGGCACAAAAGTTCGAAGGCTAATTGCTATAGCATAGCTTTATTCTTCTAAGCTGCAAATATCCTGATAGCAGACAACCTTGTTCTTGCCGCTGCGTTTTCCTTCGTATAGTGCTTTATCGGCTTCTTCAATCATGTTTTTGGTCTCTATGTCGCCATGGTGGTAACTGAGACCGATAGTACAGGTAATCTTTATCTCATTTTCCCCGCAATTCAAGGTAAGTGCTTCTATGGTGCTGCGGATTCTCTCGATCACAATTAAGGCACCCTGGCACGATGTTTCGGGGAAGATAAAGAGGAATTCTTCACCACCCCAACGTCCCGTGGTATCTGTTGTCCGAATGCCATTCAAAAAGATGTGCGACAACTCTTTTAGCACGGTATCGCCACAATCATGGCCGTAGGTGTCATTAATATGTTTAAAATTATCAATATCCGCAATGGCAATACCGAAGCCGCGCTTTGTCCGCTGCGAACGTAAGCCTTCACGATGCAGGATATCATCTAAAACACGGCGATTATAGAGTCCCGTAAGGGTGTCGTGGCGGGCAAGCTTTTCCAGTTCTTTATTGGCTTCGCTAAGCTCTTGGTTAATCAGTTCCATGTTGTTAAGTAATTGTGCTTGGATTTGTTCTGCTTGAATCTGTTTATCGATGTTTACGAAAACTGCTATTAGGCCAATCACCTCTCCGTTATCATCAAAAAGCCCTGCGACATGCAAATCAGACAAGAAAACAGACCCATCCTTTCTCTGATACCGGCGTTGCTTACGGATTGAACGCCCTCTTTCTTCCGTTAAGTATACAAAACTTTTACTACTGGTATCTTGATCTTCTTCGGGTGTTACGTCTTTCACTTTAAGGGTTAAAGCTTCTTCTGCGCTATAGCCCATATATTCACACCAAGCGGGATTTACGTTGATAAACTTACCTTCAGAATCAGTTACTGCGATTGCAACAACGGCATTCTGGAAAACCAGCGGATATAAATTATCTAAACTCAAAGGAATCATATAATCCTCGTATAAATTAGTGAGGGAAGCATGCTATTGTTGCAACCGCTTCCCTCACAAGGTTATTTAGCTTATGCAGGTGCGACAGGAGGGGTAAATACCCTCTGTGCCAATTCGGCATCTATCATAAACACGGCATGGGCATTGTCACCAACCATCTTAAGGCGATTGACGATTTTATCCACGGATGCTTCTTCTTCCACTTGCTCGTCCACAAACCATTGCAATACTCCCTTGCTGGCATGATCTTTTTCTTCAATGGCGATGTCCATCAAGTCATTGATGCTTCTGGTTACGAATTGTTCGTGTTCCAGCGAAGCTTGGAAGGCATTCAGGGGTGTCTGAAAATCTACTGTAGGTTGGGCAATTGCTTTCAGCTCTACCTTTCCGCCACGTTCGATAATATAGTTAAAGAACTTCATGGCATGGAAGCGTTCTTCCTTGCCTTGAGCGTCCATCCAATTTGCAAAGCCATCCAGGTTCTGGGAGGCAAACCACGCCTGCATACTAATATAAAGGTATTCTGAGTATAGTTCACGGTTTATCTGTGCGTTAATCGCATCTTGTAGTTTTTGGCTGATCATTATTCCTCCAGCTTAGTTTTTTATTCTTTGTTCTGCGCATGTCTATAAGACAAGATATAGCAGATATTATGCACAGTCAAGTTGTTTTTTGTGTTACTTTTGGCAAATAGGGCAGAAGAAAGTCCCTCTTCCCGCCATGGCAACACGTTCTATCTTATGTCCCTTGGGGCAATTTGCCTTCTGGTAAACCCTTAAAAAGTGCTGAAACTCTCCGCTTTTATCGTCTATCCGCCTGAAATCCGAGATACTAGTGCCACCCATCTGAATGGCTTCGGAGAGTACGATTATGGTTTCATGAACTATTTTAGCGATGTCCTTGGCCTTCACTTTTCCTGCGGGTACGGATGGCAATATTCCGGCACGGTATAGGATTTCACACACATAGATGTTTCCCAATCCGGCGATAATTCGTTGATCTAGCAGCGCTGTTTTAATAGGCGCTTTCTTACCTTTGAGGGCAGCGGTCAGCGCAGCGGGAGTAAAGCCGCTATCCAACGGCTCCATGCCCAAGAGCGGTATATAATGATGCAGATTATCGGTAGGGCACAGGATTATTTTACCAAAGGTACGCGGGTCTATGAAATGCACTACTTCTCCGTTGCCAAGTGTAAAGCGTGCTCTTTCGTGCAATAGCGGTTCATCTGCCAAGCTAGAAAACACCAGTTTACCCGTCATCCGCAAATGGATAATCAAGCTGTATTCATTACTTAGGTTTATAATCATATATTTCCCACGCCGCACCGCGTTTAGCAGCTTGGCTGGGAATACATTATCTTCAACACTGGGGTCTGTTCTCACCGTTCCGGGATAGTAGCACTCAAGCGAAACGATATCCTTAGCCTCGATAGCGGATACAAAACCGTTCAGTACCGTTTGTACTTCTGGTAATTCGGGCATTAATCCTTCTTGAACATGAGATATTTATGAATGGCGAAAGCAGCATTTGCGCCATCGCCAACTGCGGTTGCCACTTGTCTTAAGGTTTTCTCCTGCACATCTCCGGCAGCCCAAACACCTTCCACGGAAGTGCCATTATTAGGATAGCTTTTCACATAGCCTCCTTCCAATTCCAGTTGTCCTTTGAAGAGGTCAGTATTGGGTATGGCGCCAATAAAGATGAAGATGCCATCTGTTTCCAGCTTGCTCTGCTCGTCGCTATCTTGGTTTCTAATCTGTATATAGCGAGGGCTGTCCTCATAGACGATCTTTTCCACCACGGTATTGGGGATCAGCTCTATTTTTGGTTCTGCCGCTACCCGTTCCTGCAGGATGGGATCGGCGATAAGGCCATCTTTTACATACATGAGATAAAGCTTGCGGGCATATTTGGCGATGAACAAGGCTTCCTCGAAGGCAGAATTGCCGCCACCAACTACTGCCACCACTTTGTCTGGGAAAAAGGGGCCGTCGCAAGTAGCGCAGTAGCTGACGCCTTTGCCAGAATACTCCGCTTCACCAGGAATACCTAAGTGCCGTGGTGAAGAGCCTGTAGCGATCAATATGGTCTTGGCTTTCCAAGTATTGGCAGCGGTTTTTGCTTCTTTAATGTCACCGGAGAGCTTAACAGAAAGGACATCTTCCCGCACAACCTCCAAGCCAAAAAGCTTTGCCTGATCTTCCATATCCTTGGCAAGTTTTTCGCCTAAAATGGGCTCTGGGAAACCGGGATAGTTTTCCACCCACTCGGTGGTAACTAACTGACCGCCAGACATCACCGACTTCTCAATCATCAATGTTTTCAGCTTGTAGCGTGCGGCATAAAGCCCCGCAGTTAAACCTGCAGGGCCTCCGCCAATTATTATAAGATCGAACAATTGGTCTGGCTCAACCGCATCATCTAAGTGTAATTTGAAATCCAACATATTACAAAGCCTCTGTAATTTTGGCAATTAACATGGCTTCAGGTGCGGCACCTTCCACAAACCACTTTTCGTTGATAACGGTACGCGGCACGCCTTCCACAGAATATCTCTGCGTGAGAGGTGGGAATTCGCCAATCTCCACCATATCAGCCTTAACTTTATCACTGTAAAAAGCCATTTGATGTGCTAGCATCACAGCGGGAGGGCAATATGGACAGGTGGGCATTACAAATACTTGCAAATGAACGGGTTTCTGCAGCTTATCCAGGAAAGCTTTGGCTTCTGCGCTAAGCTTGGTGATCCCCGTGGAAACCATCAGTATGGCTGCCAGCAGAGATGAAAACTCATAGCCTGAAGGGATGCCGTAAAAACGGATACCATAGTCTTTTTCGCCAACTATCGCAATAGCTGGTATCTTATTGATACCATATTTCTTAACTGCTTCTTCATCACTTTCGAACTGATATACATTAAGTTTGAGTAAGGGACTTGCAGCACTCACTTCTTCCAGCAATTGGTGGGTCTCTTTGCAATAACCACACTCAAAAGCCTGACTGAACAGCTCCAAGGTAACAGGTTTTACCATTTTTTCCAGGGCTTTCTTTACATCTTGCATCACTTTATCATCTAACATAGCCATTTTAAAATCTCCTTAGGGTTTTAATTAACAAGATAATTGGAAGTAAGCAGATGGCAAGGATATCTGCTTATTTAGTTTAGAAGTCTTGAGGTTGAGGGTCTTGAGGTCGGGATGTAGGTGTTAAACTACCCGCTCTCTGGGAATGTCTGCGTCCTTGGGAATGCCTGCGTACTCGCAGGCAAGGCGAAACGACGTCCTCGTCGTTTCTTTACTGCCATTGAGGACAATGGCAGGCCTTTCCGGTGAGGACACCGGAATTCCTGAACACCGGAATCCGATCAGCGTAAAACTAAACTAAAACAGTTTTCTTCCCTGCTTCAAATGGCATGCATTCCTCCTTGCAAATTAGCTTATCATTACCCACTCAATGCCCTTATCATGGGCAATGATAGGGCAATGATAGGGCAATACCAGCAAGAATGCGAAATATAACTTGACCTTTTTTTGTTCTCAATATCCCATGTAACTTGAAGATTTTGAATTATGTATTGGGGATATATTAATGCGCAGATGTGCATGTCCTACATTCTGTTATACATATTTTGCAGATGGGCTGCATAGAGAAACGGCAGTGTTTCTGCTTAATTGCACCGGTAAAAGAATGGAGTCTGCTTGAAAGCTGATATTAGTAATCCTATAAATATTGGAGTAATTTGAACGGAGGAAGCATGGATAAAGAAAAGCTGTTGTCATTGCTGCTACCAGGACTTAGTGGTTCCCTTAGTATTACCCTGAATGATCATCAACTTTATACACTGGCACTGGAACTGTTGCATCAAAAAGCAAGCCACATCAAGGGCATCGCTTCAAAAGATGGTTTTGTACATCTTAATCTTAATATTCCTGTGATTCGCAAATTGGATGTAGAAATAGTATCCATCGAAATTAGCAGTTCCAAATTGAGAACCTCTCTGCGGATATTGAATATTAAGACTCTTTTCCTAAAACCGGTGATCTACATGTTAGGCATATTAGGTTTCAAGGGAAAGATGAATGAGGATTTGATAGTGGTGGATTTTAGCGAAAAATGGAAGAATGTAGTAGCATCGCTACAACCTGAAGTTATCAGTAAACTTAATTGCATCGTAACGCAGGTTGACACACACAATAACGCCCTTGATATCCTGATAAGTCTTAAGTAAACAAGAGGATATCTCGAGCTGTCGTGCTCGGTTCTCTGCTCACTACCCTCTTAACATATTTTGCTCAATCTTCGGTGAATTCGGTGTTCTCAGCGGTAAAATGAATCAGCCTCATCCGCGTTCAATTATTTGACCGCGCACAGATGAGTAAGGCGTTTCAACAGAGAGCCTCGCAGGCTATTTTGGCCAAGGTAGAGATCAGTTACCACCGTTTTATTGATCACATAGATTTCGTTTTCACCATCGGCTCCAGGCTTGCGGTAACCCCAAATATCGTGGAGTGCATAAGCTTTGCCTCCAGATTCGCCCAGATACAGCATAATGTGTCCATCCATGCGTAGCAGGCTGATTCCCGGTATGCCTTTCTGAGTTACGATTTTATCTCGCGTGGTTTCGCTATCCACGGGGCCAAAATCGTGTAGCAGTTTGGTAGCTTTTGCCTGTTGCCGTCCGTTGCGGGGTAGGTTGAAGCCAAAGCAGGCAAAGATGTGCATAATAAGGCTGCTGCAATCGTAATCGCCATCGGTATCTCCCCAGCCATAGGGCATATTCAGCATGCTGAAGGCTTGTTTATACACGTTGCGGGCAGTATAAGGCAGATACCCCAAACTGGCATCTTCTTTGGCGATATAGGCGATGGAAAGGCTATCTTTCACGGGTACTTGTATTTGGTAATAGTCAGCAGTTTCTGAAAGCAGAGGGAAAGCTGTTCCCATACGGCAATAGGTTAAATATTGGGTGGCTGCTGCATCCTTCCAGATGTCTGCTCTGGCTTTCAGGCTAAGCACTTTTTGAGGTGCACTAAGATACGAAACCCAATCCTGTTGCGAAACAAAACACACTTCGCTTAGCAAATACCAGCCGACGGAAGTGTTACAGGCTCCATAAACCCATTTGCCATCTGCGGAAGTGTGATAAAACATCGTGGGGTGACCAATATCGTAACCGCTGTTCTGCATTTCGTCGAACTCGATATCCAATACTTTCTTGTTCAGGTTCACCATGGAGGGGGCATAACGCTGACGGGCTACTGTTACAGGGAAACCAAAACGCACTTTCACACGCAGAGGGATGCCATCTATATTAGCGTTTTTGCGCAGCGAATCCCGCAGTGCTTGGCTTACTTTAGCACCGCTACTGTCATATACACCTACGCCTGATATGGTTTTTAACAGGTCTTTTATCTGGGTTTTTATGGTAGAGCCGGAAAAGTAAGATGAGTAACTGGTATTTTTAGTGTAGATGCTGTAGGGGTTGGTGCGAGCGTTAAACTTGGCTATCTGGCTGGAAGTTAAAATCAACGAATCCGGGTGCGGGTGGCGGGAAATCCAGTAACCGGCAGTATTCATTTCGGGGCTGGTGCATTCCAGTCTGGCGGGTGCTGCGTAGTGTGTAGGTTCCAAAGGGTTGCGGGCAAAGAGGTTAATACATATAAGTGCAAATAGCAATAGGCTGAGGATTGGCTTTGTAATTGCAAACGCCTCGCCTGCATAGGGTTGTGTGGCTTGCTTTTGGGGGTAACACACGGGGGCGTGTGTGGTTACGAGTTGGTTCATATCTACTCCACAATAGTATCTAATACCGGCAGCATTTCTGCCAAAAAGTCCTCAAAGCGGTTCTCCAGGATAGCTTTACGCGCCATTTGCATCAGTTCCTGATAGAACCACAGGCTGTGAATAGTGGTAAGCCGCATACCCAATATCTCGTTCATAGTGATAAGGTGGCGGATGTAGGCACGGCTGAAATGAGTGCAGGTATAGCATCCGCAGATTGGGTCTATAGGACGGAAGTCCTCTTTATAGCGTGCGGCTTTGATTATCATTTTGCCATAGCGGGTGAAGATACTGCCCTTGCGTGCGTTACGAGTGGGCATTACGCAATCGAACATGTCCACGCCATTGGCAATATTGTTCAGTAAATCGCTGGGTGTACCCACGCCCATCATATAGCGGGG
>Ga0172377_10009022_pt1 | contig 10226 bp, 7 predicted proteins | sample Pumphouse3metaG_FD_119749 | JGI IMG/M metagenome (GOLD analysis project Ga0172377, IMG submission 119749) | Leachate microbial communities from a municipal landfill in Southern Ontario, Canada - Pumphouse #3 metaG | ecosystem: Engineered > Solid waste > Landfill > Unclassified | place: Canada... | reverse complement strand
TTTCGTGGATGCGATGGGCGCGCTTGCCCCGTATTCGGTGAAGGCCGGGTATCAGGTTCCCGGTTCGGATTTCTCCGCCCGCGATAATAGCTTCTGGGCGACGACGAGCGATGCGATGGCGACAGAAGGCAGCGCCACTGTCGCTTTGGTTACAAATTATAAATTCACCTCTTCCGCTAATCTTGTTGAAGACGGTTCTTCCATCGCTTTGTACACGAAAGAAGTCGTTTGCGCTTGGGGAATCGGAAGCGCTGTTATTTCCGGCGGTTGGAAAATGGCGACGGGAGCCTATTTCGCAGGAACGTTCTCCGGTGCGGATGCAAAAAATATTTATGACGTCGATTATTCGGGCGGAACGCCTTCCACCGGAATTTCGGATATTTCCAAGCTGATGACGTTCGGAAAGTCCTTCGCCGCCCGTCCGGATTCCTTCGCCGTGACTTATTCCTACGCTCATGTCGCAAATTCATCTTCCGATTATCCGCAGAAGGACTTGATCTACGTGATGCTTGTGAGTGCGGATAATAAAGTGGTGGCGACGGGAGCCGTTATCGACGATGCCTCTGTAGAAACAACGACCAAACGGGTTGCGCTTTCTTATGGTGCCGATCCGAACGGCCTTTTGACGGGCGGGTACCCTGTCGCATCAGGGCTTACCCTTGGCTCGGGAACTGAAGAAGTCGCGAGCATTCATATTATGTTCGCGTCTTCCGCGTATGCCTACGTTGTCGCCGGTGGTGCGGCAGGAAGCAGCGGCAAATACCGAGGCGGCGAAAATTCTGAACTTGTCCTGGATCAGTTCAAGCTTGTTTACTGAGTGGAGTCTGAAAATGCGTCATCTGTTAACGTCGTTCATCGTGTCCGCGCTTCTTTTTGCGGCCTGCTCCGCGGATTTCAATGAATTCGGAAAGTCCGATTATCATACGCTTAATGCCATCACGTTTGACGGCGAAAGCGCGACGACGCAGATGTATCCGGACGAACGCCTGCTCATCGCTTCGTTCCCTGCCGCGGATTCCGGCAAAAGTTACGATTCCCTGACGATTGACTCCCTTGACATCAGTTCGCTCGCGGATCTTTACTTAGTGGAAAGCAAAGTCCTTTCGATTCCGTCCGATTCCGTGGAGCGCGACAGCTTTGCGCGCACCCTTTCGCTTTCGGAAGATCCTCTGCGCGAAGGGGACAGGATTCGGCTTCCGCAGAGCCGTGAAATATATCTGATGCTCCGTTCGGAGAGCGGGTTCTGCGACCTCTGGAAACTGCAGGTGAAAATCGCCGGAGAAGTGCTTTCGTCTTCTTCGGCGAAGGCCTCAGGGACTTCGTCATCCTCAGAATCAGGGTCGGCTGTGAATTCATCGTCCTCTGTCGCCGCGGCGAATGACGCAAGCCTCAAGTTACAGCTCGACGGAGAGTATTCCGCGGCGACGGCTTCCGGCGGCAACGGCGTTCCCGATACGATCAAAATTCAGATGCCCATAGGCACGGATCTTTCCAAGTGCACGCTCGACACTGCGATTTTAGCGGAAGGCGCGACCATTTCCCCGGCGCCCTCGTCCGTGAAAGACTGGAGTTCCGCGCAGAAATTCACTGTCACCGCGGAAGACGGCACGCAGAAGATTTGGATTGTTTCCGTCACCGCCGTTAAAAATTCCGCTAAAAATTTGTTCGTCATTTTCAAGAACCAGTTTTCGAACGCACGCGATGAATCCGCCGGGACGATCACTGTCAAGCTGAATGCCGGAACGGACATCGCTTCTGCGGCGGTGGATTCCTTCTCCGTAAGCGACGGGGCGACGGTGTCGCCGAAGCCGGCATCCATCACGGACTGGAGCTCCGCGCAGAAGTTCACCGTGACGGCGGAGGACGGTACCGCGAAAACCTGGACCGTGAATGTTTCCGTCGCGGCCGCGGGGGAGAAGACTTCCTCTGCGGCGAATATTCTTTCGCTGAAGATGGATCCGGTCGCGACCGCGACAAAAATTGACACGTCAAAGCACACGGTCGCGCTCACTTATGCATCATCCGAAAATCTGACGATGGTCTACTTTGATTCTCATACATTTTCAGAGGGAGCCTCCCTCGCGAGTCCGACGAACGGCTACCTTGACCTATCCTCGGGTTCCGCGACGATGACCGTGCAGGCGGCGGACGGGACCCAGGTTCAGTGGACCGTTTCCGTGACGAAGACTTATGCGGCGCCCAAAATCACGGCGATGAAGATCGCGGGGACGGCGGCGACGATCAACGACAGCCTCGGGACGATTACGGTGAATTCGCTCACGTATCTCGCGGACCTGACGCAGCTTGCGGTGACGGGTCTTACTTTTACGGACGGGGCGTCCAGCGCGGACATTGCAAATGACGGCGCGTATGACCTGCGTTCCGGGAAAACGGTGACTGTAAAAACCGTGGACGGGCAAAGCAAGACATACACGATAAAAGCCGGATATCAGTACCCGAACAACTCGTTCACCGCCTGGAGCGGGAACGTCGCGACGGAATGGGCGAACGGGAACACGTCGGGATTCAATATGACGACGCCGACTTCCGATAAATCCGCGGCGCACCTGGAATCCATGGACGCAAAAATTCTCGGCATAGGCCAGTTCGCGAGCGGTAACATCTTCACCGGATATTTTAACCCGAAGAGCGTGGGCTCATTAAGCATGCTGAACGACTACGACGACGGCAACGAACTCATCGATTTCGGCCGCCCGTTCAAAGGCCGCCCGGCCTACGTGGAAATAGATTTCTCCTATACGGGCAGCGGCGATAGCTGCGACATGTACGTCCTTCTCGAAAACCGCACTCTCACCGCTAATGACGGCAGGAATCAGTACCGCGGCTCTTCCGACGTGAACACGCTCGTCGCGAGCGCCTGGTACCGCGCGACCACGGACACGGATACTTCCGATCCGGACGTCGTTTCCATCACGACAAGCTCTTCCGGGTACAAAACGCTCCGGATGAAATTTACTTACGGCAAACCGGACGGCGCTTCTCCGATTTACGAATCCAACACATTTAGTAAATCGCTCAAGAATTCGTCGGGCGTCGACAACCATCTCGTCGTGGGAACCGGCAATGAAGACGTAACGCACATCCGCATCGTGATGGCGTCGAGCGCTCAGGGCAATGTGTATAAGGGAACCGTGGGCGCGACGCTCACCGTGGATGAAATCCGCCTGATTTACTGATGAATTAAAGCCGTTCGGCGCGGGACTTCTCGTGACGCTCGCGGAGTTCTTCGACAACGGTGTAAGGCATTTTCATGCAGTTCGGGCCGTAGGGCCCGCCTTCGGAATGAAAATCCGAGCCGCCCGTTCCTACAAGTTTGTATTTAATGGCGATGTCGCGGTACTTGCGGCCCACGTTTCCTTTCTGGGACGGTGTGTACGTCTCGATTCCCTTGAGGCCGGCTTCGACCAGATCTTCGATGATCGGGTCCGCGCCTGTTTTGTAGGGATGCGCGAGCACTGCGATGCCGCCCGCGTTTTCGATGAGGCGCACGGTCTGCTGCGGCGTGAGGCCCTTCTTTTCCACAAATGCGGGGCAGCCTTCGCCGAGGTAGCGTGTAAAGGCTTCCGTGAAAGAGGATACGTATTCCTCGTCCACGAGGGACATCGCGACATGCGGCCGCCCGATGACGGGACCGTGGCAGTAGGTCGCGACTTTTTCGTAAGTGATGCCGACGCCGAGCGCGTTGAGCTTTTTAATGATGGCGCGGATGCGCGCGACGCGCTGCTTCGCCGATTCCTGGAGTTCCAGGTTGAGCGCGAGGTTCGTCGGGTCGCAGAAGTATCCGAGGATGTGGACGTCCTTGCCCTGCCATACCGCAGAGACCTCGATGCCGGGGATGATTTCTATTCCGGCTTCGGCGGCAGGTTCTATCGCCTTGGCGTAGGATTCAAGATTATCGTGATCGGTGATGGCTATGCAGCGGAGTCCGCGGCGCTTCGCGAGCTGGATGAGTTCTTCCACGGAAAGAGTGCCGTCGCTGAGTGAGGTGTGCAGGTGCAGGTCCGCGAATCCGACTTTGGAAGACTCCGGCTTGGGTGCGCTCATTTAGCGCTCCCGTAGCGTTCCTGCAGAATCTGTGCGCGGATGTGCGCGTCTTTCGCGTCCGTGCCGAGGCTCACGTTGAGGAACGGGAACAGATCTTCGCAGTGAAAACCTATGCGGTAAGGCGCCGAGGATAATTTCGCTAGGGCAAGACGTTGGTAGAGTGGTTTCCTTTCGAGGTAGAGGCAGACGGAATAAGTTCTGGAAGTCACGACTTTCACGATTTTTTCATATTCTGGAGTCCCGTAGCGGCAGCCGCTGACTGTGTAGAAGCAGGGTGTGTATGCGGAAAATCCTGCGCTGAACACCAAGTCGCGGAGCGCGTCGCCGGCAAGGAGGCAGGTCGCGCCGTCATCCCGGGCGATAATCTCACGGATTAGCGGAATGTAAGGGAATGCGTCGTCCGTCGTCTCCGGCATGACGATGAGGTGTCCGCGGCAGGAGGAGAGTGCCGACGGGTATTCGAAAGGCTCGGAAGAATCTCCGGCGTATTTCAGAAAGAACTTGCGTATTCCTTTTGCGGAAAGGAACCGCTTGAAAAAGAAGGCAAAGCTATCTGCAAAATAGGGCGAAGGTTTCAAAAGTGTCTCCGTAAAGCTACAATGAAAATATAAATTTTGCGCTATGGCAAAAGCAAAATTTTATGCGATAAAAGGCGCAGATGGCGGAAAAGTCGTCACAAGCTGGCCGGAATGCGAAAAATTGACGCACGGCGTAAAGGGCGCGCTTTTCAAGGCATTCGGAACCCGGGAAGAGGCGGAGGCCTGGGTCGCTGGCGTTACGGCGAAATGCCCCGAAGGCGGGCTCCGGGTTTTCGTGGACGGCTCTTTTTCGCCGGATTATGCCCGCGCCGGCTGGGCGTTCGTCGCCGTGGAAGAGGGCACGGAAATTGCATCGGAACGGGGCGTGACCGCATTCCCCGCGGAAAGCCGGAACATCGACGGGGAACTTCTCGCCGCATACCGGGCGATGCGCTGGCTTAAAATGAACGGGAAAGAAGGCATCATCTGCCACGATTACGAAGGCGTCGCGCGCTGGGCGAAGGGTGAATGGAAGGCGAAAAGTCACGTCGCGCAGCGTTACATCGAATCCATTTCGGAACTCGCGAAAGGCGTCCGCTTTGAAAAAGTCGAGGCGCACACGGGCGTGCACTGGAACGAGGAAGTGGATAAGCGTGCGAAACTCGCCATCGCCGAAGCGAAGGCAAAAGAAAAGGGAGCCTCCGCGCCCGCGTGAGCCAATATGCCCGACTTTTGTACTCAACGGGGCTTTCTTCACAGGCTTTGTTTTGTTACTTTTATCTCATAAGTAACTGAGGCCGTTATGCTAAAAATTTTTCTTCCGCTTTATGTTTTATTCCTTTCTTTTCTTGCGGCTAGCTGTTCGGATACGGATGCGCCTCTCACTGAATTTTCCGGAGAAGATAACTTCGGAATGATTCATGTTAAGGCGACGGGGCGGTCTGTTGCGCTTGGAACAAATGATTCTTTAGCTCCGCTTTCTGCGCAACCTGCAATGAAAGCGACTTTCACTTACGACTACTCGCTTTCAAAACATGAAGTGACACAAGGCGAATTCGCGGATCTTACCGGCAGAGATGTCGATGATTCTGCCCGAAATTATCCACAAACGGATGTGACTTACTATGACGCCGTCCTCTTTGCAAATTTGCGGTCAAAGGCCGAAGGCCTTGACACCGTTTACACATATTCATCGGTGATGCGGAATCAAGACGGGAGTTGTACTTTGCTTGATGGCCTTTTGGCGCATATAGACCGGGATGGCTACAGATTGCCGACAGAAGCGGAATGGACTTTCGCTGCCTCTATCGGCTGGGCTCCGGCGAAAAAAGCCTGGACTTCTGAAAATTCAGAAGATACTGTACATGATGTTTGTACCGCCGGCGTAGACGCAGGCGGTTTCTGCGATCTTGCCGGAAATGCGCTTGAATGGACAGATGACTATCTTGGATCTTTCAAGGATACGACAGTAACTAATTATGTGGGGGCTCCCGATGGCGGATCCACCGAAGAACGCGTCGTGAAGGGCGGCTCTTATAAAAATGCAGTGACGGGAATTAAACTCTATCTTCGTGGTGATCTTTATATGGTGACGGGAGCGACAAAGGCGGCGTATGTGGGATTCCGCCTTGCCCGCGGCGTTATAAAAAATCCGATATGGATGTCCGCTGCAGGAACGATGACTTCAAAGATTTCAATCACGGCGGGAGCATCCACCATCCGCACGCTATTCCACACATACCGGGCAAAATTAGCATTTCGAAATGATGCCACGGGAAACATCGCTTATGTAGACTATTCTTCCGGAATGGCCTCTGCGCGTGAAATTAAGGATACGATAGACGCCTACCATCCGGAGATCTCGCCCAACGGAAAACTTGTTGCATTTTGCACCAGGCCGGAAGGAATCTCGGGGAACTCCACTGTTTATGTCCGTAATTTAGATTCGACGGGTTCTAACCTTGTAAAGTTGAACGTTGCAAGTGCCGCAATTCCCCGATGGGAAGTTGTTGGCGCGGACACCAGCATCATTTATGTAACGGATGCAGGCGATGATTCCGATTTGTCGGAATGGAAAAAGAAGTCCACATGGAAAGTCTCCTTTGGTTCCGGAAAATTCGGCACTCCGATAAAACTTTTTGATGGCACCTTTAACGCCGGTGTGTCTTACGATGGAAAACTAGCGGTGACTGGTTCAAAACTTTTGCGGGCGAATGTAAATGGACTGGATTCGGTTTGGTACGGGAGCGAGCAAGCCTGCAACGCCTCGCTTTCCCGGGACTCCTTAAAGAAAACTTTGTTCCTTGATTTCGGTGGAAAAGCGGGGCAAAGCTTTGCTGGCGTATCCTATGAAGCGCATAAACGAATTCTTGTCGCCGACAGCATCGGAAAACTCATCGCGACTTATCCGGCGCCTTCCGGCTACACATTCGACCATTCGGAATGGGCGCTTAATGCTGGGAATTTTGCCGTTACAAGCCTCACAAATGCAGATGGAGCGCATGCAAAAATTGCCCTTGTGAATTTTGCGGATTCTTCCGTTACGGATCTTGCCGAAGGAAATGAACTCTGGCATCCTTGCTTGTGGATTAATCCCACGGGAACATCGAATGAAGGACTAAATCCTGACAGTGCCGGCTTTTATATGACGGAGAGCTCGGACGTTACAACGCATATTATGAAAGTCAAGATGGACTATTTTTGGCAATATTATGATTCCGTACGCGTTATTGCACTAGGATCTTCACGTTCTTTCGCTGGAGTCGATCCTACCGTCATTCGATATGGATTCGCATTGAATTTAGCTTATTCCGCTCAGGACCTTGCATCCACGGAATTCTTTGTTAAAAATTATTTTTTACCATTGGCACCGCAATTAAAGGCTCTCATTATAACGCTGGATTTTGACCGGTGGTATGTGCAGGATGAAAATTTCAACGTTTGGTTTGGAAACATTCCCGGCTACATTTATGATAAGAATCATAAATATTGGATAGACGGTGTCCCAAGGGGAATGGCTTCCGCATGTAAAAATGCGCTTCAGCCCTCCGACGACGAATATACGCTTTTTTCTTATCATCATGGCTTGTACTATGACGCGGGCATTGGTTGGGGAACGGATACTCCGGAAATTATCGGAGATTACCTTTGGCATGATAAACATTTGGGAAGCATCGCCTATAATTACAACAAATTAAAATCCATTATCGAACAGGCCCTTGCCCGGAATGTCTATGTGATCGCCGTTGTTTTCCCGCAAAATTCAAATTTCCGCTCCACTCCTGCGTGGGGACGATATGGTCTGACGCACGAGCAGGGCGTGGCTTTGGCGGATACTGTTAAAGAACTTCAAGGGCTGTATTCAAATTTTGTGATGATGGATGAATACAATGATGGCACTAATGATTATTTGTCGACAGATTTTGCAAATGCAGATCATTTAAATCCAACGGGCGCGATTAAGATAACGACCCGGATAGATTCCGTTCTACAGACATTGAAGTAAAAACGAGAAAACAGCACTCTTTTCTTGAGTGCTGTTTTCGTTTTAAAAAGACCTTAGTTTTCCTGCTTGCTTAGGCAGTGAAGGCTTCCGCCTTCTTCAATGACAGTGCTGCAGTCGATTCCGATGATTTCGCGGTTCGGGTAGAGCACCGAGAAATAGTGCTGCGCCACCGCATCCCTTTCTGCGGAATAACACGGGTAAAGGAGAGCCCCGTTCGCATAAATGAAATTCATGTAAGAAGCCGGGAGCGTTTCCTTGCCCAGCTTTTTCTGCGGAGGGAGCGGGAGCAGGTCGATGTGCGCCTTGTTTTCGTAGTACTTGCGTAGCCAGGCGTCAAGAAGCGCTTTATTCCGCGAAAGAATCTGGAAATTGGGGGAGTCCTGCTTGTCGTCCGAAGCCATCACGATGCGGTCCTTCGCGACGAAGCGCGCGACATTGTCAATATGACCGTCGGTATGGTCTCCGTGAAGGCCCGCGGGAAGCACGAGCAGATCCTTGAGCCCGAATACTTCGCGTATCGCCGCCGTCATTTCCGGGAGAGCCGCTATCGGATTCCGGTGATTTCCCGTGAGGCAGTTGAGCGTCGTTATTCCGAGCCCGTCGCCGTTGACTTCGATCGCTCCGCCTTCAAAGATGAACGGAACGCTTTTGAGCGGGAACTTGGTGAGCTCCGCGATGCGGGACGGCACCTTATTGTCTTTTTCCCAGGGCGGGAACTTCGCGCCCCACGCGTTGAACTTGAATTCCGCGACCGTTTCCTTGTCGTCGTCGTAAGTGAACACCGGCCCGTAATCGCGGATCCAGATATCGTCCGTCGGGATCGGGATGAATTCCGGCGCGAAACGGGCCCCCTGGAAGGCGCGCGCTTCCGATTCCGGAAGCTTCCAGCTTTCCTGGACGAGCGCCTTCACCGGCTGGAACCGGGAAAGAATCCCGATGAGCTCGTAGTAAAAGCGGGAGATTCTTTCCCGGCGCGCCCCGGACCAGTTCTGAGAATTGTGCGGGAATGCGAGCCACGTCGCCTTTTGATTTTCCCATTCTGCAGGATAATGAAAACTCACGGAGTCCCCCAGATTTTGGTAATGTCGCCGTAGAGATCCACGCGGCGGTCACGGAAATGCGGCCACCAGCGGCGATTTTCTTCTATCTCGTTAAAGTCAAGCTCGAAAATGCCCGCACCCGTAAAATCATGGGTGAAGTCTTTCAGAATGTAACCGTCCGGAGCCGCGGCGAAGGAATGTCCCCAGAACGTGAGGTTGCCTTCGCGACCGGTGCGGTTCGCCGCGATTACAAAGACCCGGTTTGCGACGGCGTGGCCGCGCATCACCGTCATCCAGCTGTCCTTCTGACGTTCGTAAATGGATTCGGGTTCGCCTGCGGACCATCCGATGGCCGTCGGGTAGATGAGAATTTCCGCGCCGCGGAGGCTCATCAGGCGCGCCGCCTCCGGGAACCACTGGTCCCAGCAGATAAGCACGCCGAGTTTCCCCACGGAAGTCTGAATCGGTTCGAAACCCGTGTCGCCAGGTACAAAGTAATATTTTTCGTAAAATCCGGGATCGTCCGGAATGTGACTCTTGCGGTAAAGTCCGGCGATGCTTCCATCGCGCTCGAAGACGAACGCACTGTTGTGATAGATTCCGCGGGCGCGCTTTTCAAAGAACGGGAAAACGATGACAGCTCCGAGTTCGATGGCGATGCCGCGCCATTCCTTGACGAGAGGGTCCTCTTTTTCGATGGCGAGGTCAAAGGCTTTCGCGTTTTCTTCAAAAGGGAAGTACGGCGTGTGGAAAAGTTCCGGCAGAATCACGAGATCGACGCCGGTGCCGCGGAGCTTGAGCGCTTCGCTTTTATACCATGCGGCATTGCTTGTAAAATCTTTGAAATACTGTCCCTGCAGGACGGCGACGGAAAGCTTTTTCATAAGAAGTAATTTAGGAATTATCAATGGCAGAGAATGTCCCCGCGCTGACTTTTTTAACTTTTATCAGTGCGTACAACAGTCCTTATCTCCACCGTTTTTTTCTGCCTCGGTTTTACCGCCTGCACACAGGCTCCGAGGGATGTTCCGCCGGATTCCGAGCGCTATTCCGTTCCGCAGAAATCCGTGTTTACCGAAACTCCGCTTTCTCCGGAAA
>Ga0172377_10009021_pt1 | contig 10226 bp, 7 predicted proteins | sample Pumphouse3metaG_FD_119749 | JGI IMG/M metagenome (GOLD analysis project Ga0172377, IMG submission 119749) | Leachate microbial communities from a municipal landfill in Southern Ontario, Canada - Pumphouse #3 metaG | ecosystem: Engineered > Solid waste > Landfill > Unclassified | place: Canada... | reverse complement strand
TAATTTAGCCTTTGACTTACCAAATCCCATCGCTTGATTATTCTGCCCTTGTGCTTGGCGCATCATAAACAGGAATACTGCCAATATTAAAGCCATCGGAATCAAAATCGTAGCTAAGCTAAAAATAGCCTCACCTGCAGTTGACGGAGGAACAACACTAAGTTCGACAGAAGCATCACTTTTCAATCCTTGTTCTTGAATGCTACTATCTTGTTTAATTGACTTCTCAGTTGGATCATCGCTACCCTTTGGAGTAACTTTTACGTCATTCCCTTGTATTTCGAGTTTAGCTATTTGACCATCATTAGCACGATTAATTACATCCGAGATTGGCACTTCTTTTAAATCGTTCTTTGGCGCTAAATAGGCTACGCCTAATAAAACTCCAAAAACAATAATGGCCCAAAATAAGCTTAGCCGAATAAAATTGCCAGGTCTCTTTTTGTTAACAGGTTTTTTAGTTGCCATAAAAAATTAAATGTTCCTTTCAGTCTGTCGTCTCACTTGAATATCTATTTATCTATTTTAGCAGTTCAACCGTAAAATTACGAGAGGTGAAACTAATTTTTACGCCATTACCTGCATAATGCGTTTTATTTGGTAAAGCTGTTTTAATAGCATATATAGCATTAATTAGTTGTGGGCGAGTCAAGCGAGCCTTTGTAATGCGCCTCAAACACTCTGATCCAATCACAAAATCCAAACTTATAAAAAAGTAACGACTATAAATTGGCCCGTCACCTACTAATCTATAAACTTCTTCATCAATCGATCGTTTAAGCCTTTTCTGCTCTATCCATAAGTTCAAAATCTCTTGTTTTCTATCATAATTTAATTTGTTCGTATACTGACGAACTCGATTTCGTAAATACTTATCACTTGAGTTAGTACTGTCTTCGCGCCACTTTAACCCATGTTTATTAGCATAATTTAATATTTCTAATTTTGTAGCATAAGTTAGTGGGCGAGTGATACCAGAATCTAAAACCGCCAATCCCCGCCAACCAGTACCTCGCAATAAGTTTATAGCAACCGTCTCGATAACATCATCAGCATGATGAGCAGTAATCAACCTTGAATTATAATTCTTGGCCATTTCGCGTAAAAATTTATATCGACGAGTTCGAGCTAATTCTTCGCTCGCTCCTTGACCAAGCTCTTCGCGCCTAGTTTCAAACACTAACTTATATTTTTTAGCTAATTCAGACACAAAAAGGGCATCCGACCCAGAATCATTACGAATCCCATGATCAAAATGAGCTACTATCAGCTCCAAACCTGGCTGATTTGATAACATATCCAATAAAACTATCGAATCTACACCTCCACTGACTGCCACAACATAACGACCCGCTGGTATTGATATTTTATTAATCATTAAATTAAAGCCTTAGAAACAAAAAAACCCAACCAAATTCCAAAAAAACCACCAATCAAGCTGCCCAAAATGCTCCAACCACTAAAAATATCAAAATTACCAACTAAAATCGGTAGATAGCTTCCAACCAATCCAAAAATAATAGCAAAGAACATGATTATGGTTTTATTCATATAATTATTATACAACTAAGTTAACGTCTCTGGAAAAACAATTCACTTTTTGCTACAATTAACCAGTACACGGTAGCGTAGCTCAGTTGGTTAGAGCGCGAGACTCATAAGCTCGAGGTCACAGGTTCAATTCCTGTCGCTACTACCATAAAATAATCACGTAATATTACGTGATTATTTTATATTAAGACTCAAAATAGCTTTTAGTCTTCGCAATCAGCAAAATCTAAATTAGCTTCACGACGAGTAATAAAACCACGCAATTGTTCAATGCTTCTTTGCCTATCCCATGTAGCTAGCTCTAATAACTCACTTTTAGTGACACTCTCAACCATATTGATTTCTGCTTCCATTTTTTTGTGTTTCCTTTTTTGTGTTTTTGTTGTTTCGTAATACTATTTAAGCATAAAAAGCATAAAAAAGCAATATCTTTTTGTCATTTGGCAAGTATTCTTTGACGTTTCAGTAGTGTTTATGGTATAAATTAAAGTAAGGAAACTAAAAAATAAAAAAATGAACACAATCGTATCCCTCTCAATAATATCCCTAGCCGCATTAATACACGCCAGCTTCCAACTAAGCGTAAGTGTATTAACATTGCTTAGCGGTCATACAATTGGAGCAAGGCATACTCAATCAAAATTATTACGTATGACCACTAGCTTTGTAATTGGAGCTGGAGTCATGACAATGCTATTGTTGTCATTTATATCATTATTGCTGTTAAACACCTTTGGTTCTCGTACACCACAAATTATATGGGCTGCTGCCTGTGGGTTACTTGTTGGTGTAGCCTTATCAATCTGGCTATTTTATTACCGTCACGAAAAAGGAACTACCTTATGGATTCCCAGAGGAATCGCTAAATATCTGAATGAACGTACCAAATCAACAAAACTCAGCGCTGAAGCTTTTGGCTTGGGGTCAAGCAGTGTTATTGGCGAATTATTGTTTATCATCGCACCACTAACTATAAGCGCCCTAGTGTTAATCCAACTTTCCCCATTATGGCAATTAGTAGGAATTGGTATATACACAGCCTTTTCGTTGCTATCACTCATTATTGTATGGGTATTAATTGGTAGTGGACATAACCTTGGTGTAATTCAAAAATGGCGTGAATCAAATAAAAGTTTTTTGCAATTTATAGCAGGAACCGGTCTTATCGTATTAAGCTTCTTCGTATACGTTTATGAAATCCTAGGCAGTACGATTGGAGGTTTTTAATATGAATCTATCAGTAAATATCATCAAGCAAAATGGCAAACGACAAACCGAACAATTTATGCGCAAAAAACTCTACGCTAGCATTGTTGCGGCGTGCCTAAGTGCACGAGCTCCCGAAGGCCAATCTGAAACAACCGCTGATGCTGTTTGCAAAGCAGTAATAGTATGGTTGCAACAGCGTCCTGAAGTTACCAGTAATGACATTCGGGTAGTCGCCGCTCGTCACCTAAAAAATTATCACCCCGAAGCCGCTTATTTATACGAGCAGCATCGCATCACTATATAATCCAAGGAGAAATTATTATGACAAAAAAATACACATTTGATTATGACCTTATCGTTATCGGCAGCGGTGCCGGTGGAAGCGCCGCAGCGACAATTGCCGCTCGTGAAGGCAAACGAGTTGCCATAATCGAGGCTGATATTTTTGGAGGCGATTCGCCTAACTGGAGTGATGTACCAACTAATGCCCTTTTACATGCTGCCAACCTATACGACGAAGCTCGACATGGTTCAAAATTTGGACTACGATCAGCTACGCTAGGATATAATTATCCATCAATTCGCGCCTGGAAAGATTTAGCGGTAAAACGAACCGGTGCTGGCGGCAATCGTCGTTATTATGAAAATCTAGGAATTAGCGCCTATAGCGGCATGGCTCATTTTATATCACCAAACGAAATTAGCATTAACAGACGACACTTATCCGCAGATAACTTTTTAATCGCAACTGGATCCCACTGGATTGCGCCGAGCATTCAAGGTCTAGACACTATAAAATACTTGACGCCACGAACGATGCTAGAAACCATTCGTCCACCAAAAAGCTTATTAATCATAGGTGGTGGCAATACGGGTATTGAAATTGCACAATTAATGTCTATATTTGGCACTAAAGTCTATATTGCCGAAAAAGCCGAACGATTATTACCCCATTATGACAACGAAGTTGGTACATTGATAGAAAGAGTTTTAAGCGAACAAAAAGGCGTGACAGTATTAACTCATTCACGAGTTGTATCAGTTTCCAAAGATGGCCTTGGCAAGCGAGTAATTATATCACGAGCTGGCACCGAAAAATCAATTAGAGTTGATGAAGTTCTAGTGGCCGCTGGCCGTACACCAACAGTCGACCTAGGGCTAGAAAATGCTGGTGTTAAATTTACAGCAAAGGGGATTGACGTTAATGAACATCTACAAACCAATGTTAAGCATATATTTGCAGCGGGTGACGTTTTAGGTCGAGGCAATCATACTCATACCGCCCTATTGGAAAGCCACGTAGTAGCTAACAACATATTAAATCGTACTAAGATTGCACCAGATTATACTGCAACTCCAGAAGTTATATTCACAAACCCCAGCATTGCAACTGTTGGATTGTCCGAAGATGACTGCCTGAAACGTGATTTGGCGATCAATAAAGCAATTGCGCCTCTTAACATAATTGCTCGCAGTAATACGTCAGATTTTCGTGATGGATTTGTAAAAATAATTACAGACAAAAAAGGCGTTATTTTAGGCTCGACCATAGTCGCGCCAAGCGCTGGTGAAATTATCCACGAACTAGCAATAGCTGTCAAGCATCAGCTTACAGCCAACGACCTCGCTAGCACACCACACGCTTTCCTCAGCTGGAGCGAAGCTGTTCGAGTAGCCGCTGCTAAATTAAGTTAATCCTCAAAAAACTACTAAAATATATTTGACACATTCACTATTGCATGCCATACTAGTGGTATTACCTACTTTTTTACCAAAGGACGGTAAAAGCTCGTTAATAAATCAAATTATTACAGTGCACGTCTAAAATCGTCCTACATTCTTAAGAGCAGTACGCTTACTAATCTATAAGGTTAATTTGCGCGCTGCTCTTAGCCCACTAGAGCTGTCTGCTATACGCATGTGAAGTGGGTAGAAAGAAGGAACAAGATGAAAAATATATCTTCAAAGAACGAACTAATTTGGAACTCTGTGGAATATGATCTCAATAATTACCTATCTTGGATGGAAGGCGATGACAGATACAAAATAATAGTAACGGTAACAGAACAATTTAAAAAAATTTTTAGCTATGAACCTTTTCTAAGCGTTAATGACATAAAGTTTCAAAATGCAATTTATGCGTTGACACTGTACTTTGCAGACGAAGAGGTACAAAAGATAGAGCTAAAAAAGCAAAAAAAAATGACAATATTTAAAAAAATGACATTTATCGTTACATTAGCATTAATGACGTCTATTCTTATATAATAGGCGTCATTAACCCTTCGCTTAGACGTGCACTTTTTGTAATAATTTGATTTAAAAGCTAAAGCAATAAAAAATCTTGAATATTAATATTCAAGATTTTTTATTGCTTTAGCTTTTAAATCAAATTATTACAAAAAGTGCACGTCTAAGCGAAGGGTTAATGACGCCTATTATATAAGAATAGACGTCATTAATGCTAATGTAACGATAAATGTCATTTTTTTAAATATTGTCATTTTTTTTTGCTTTTTTAGCTCTATCTTTTGTACCTCTTCGTCTGCAAAGTACAGTGTCAACGCATAAATTGCATTTTGAAACTTTATGTCATTAACGCTTAGAAAAGGTTCATAGCTAAAAATTTTTTTAAATTGTTCTGTTACCGTTACTATTATTTTGTATCTGTCATCGCCTTCCATCCAAGATAGGTAATTATTGAGATCATATTCCACAGAGTTCCAAATTAGTTCGTTCTTTGAAGATATATTTTTCATCTTGTTCCTTCTTTCTACCCACTTCACATGCGTATAGCAGACAGCTCTAGTGGGCTAAGAGCAGCGCGCAAATTAACCTTATAGATTAGTAAGCGTACTGCTCTTAAGAATGTAGGACGATTTTAGACGTGCACTGTAATAATTTGATTTATTAACGAGCTTTTACCGTCCTTTGGTAAAAAAGTAGGTAATACCACTAGTATGGCATGCAATAGTGAATGTGTCAAATATATTTTAGTAGTTTTTTGAGGATTAACTTAATTTAGCAGCGGCTACTCGAACAGCTTCGCTCCAGCTGAGGAAAGCGTGTGGTGTGCTAGCGAGGTCGTTGGCTGTAAGCTGATGCTTGACAGCTATTGCTAGTTCGTGGATAATTTCACCAGCGCTTGGCGCGACTATGGTCGAGCCTAAAATAACGCCTTTTTTGTCTGTAATTATTTTTACAAATCCATCACGAAAATCTGACGTATTACTGCGAGCAATTATGTTAAGAGGCGCAATTGCTTTATTGATCGCCAAATCACGTTTCAGGCAGTCATCTTCGGACAATCCAACAGTTGCAATGCTGGGGTTTGTGAATATAACTTCTGGAGTTGCAGTATAATCTGGTGCAATCTTAGTACGATTTAATATGTTGTTAGCTACTACGTGGCTTTCCAATAGGGCGGTATGAGTATGATTGCCTCGACCTAAAACGTCACCCGCTGCAAATATATGCTTAACATTGGTTTGTAGATGTTCATTAACGTCAATCCCCTTTGCTGTAAATTTAACACCAGCATTTTCTAGCCCTAGGTCGACTGTTGGTGTACGGCCAGCGGCCACTAGAACTTCATCAACTCTAATTGATTTTTCGGTGCCAGCTCGTGATATAATTACTCGCTTGCCAAGGCCATCTTTGGAAACTGATACAACTCGTGAATGAGTTAATACTGTCACGCCTTTTTGTTCGCTTAAAACTCTTTCTATCAATGTACCAACTTCGTTGTCATAATGGGGTAATAATCGTTCGGCTTTTTCGGCAATATAGACTTTAGTGCCAAATATAGACATTAATTGTGCAATTTCAATACCCGTATTGCCACCACCTATGATTAATAAGCTTTTTGGTGGACGAATGGTTTCTAGCATCGTTCGTGGCGTCAAGTATTTTATAGTGTCTAGACCTTGAATGCTCGGCGCAATCCAGTGGGATCCAGTTGCGATTAAAAAGTTATCTGCGGATAAGTGTCGTCTGTTAATGCTAATTTCGTTTGGTGATATAAAATGAGCCATGCCGCTATAGGCGCTAATTCCTAGATTTTCATAATAACGACGATTGCCGCCAGCACCGGTTCGTTTTACCGCTAAATCTTTCCAGGCGCGAATTGATGGATAATTATATCCTAGCGTAGCTGATCGTAGTCCAAATTTTGAACCATGTCGAGCTTCGTCGTATAGGTTGGCAGCATGTAAAAGGGCATTAGTTGGTACATCACTCCAGTTAGGCGAATCGCCTCCAAAAATATCAGCCTCGATTATGGCAACTCGTTTGCCTTCACGAGCGGCAATTGTCGCTGCGGCGCTTCCACCGGCACCGCTGCCGATAACGATAAGGTCATAATCAAATGTGTATTTTTTTGTCATAATAATTTCTCCTTGGATTATATAGTGATGCGATGCTGCTCGTATAAATAAGCGGCTTCGGGGTGATAATTTTTTAGGTGACGAGCGGCGACTACCCGAATGTCATTACTGGTAACTTCAGGACGCTGTTGCAACCATACTATTACTGCTTTGCAAACAGCATCAGCGGTTGTTTCAGATTGGCCTTCGGGAGCTCGTGCACTTAGGCACGCCGCAACAATGCTAGCGTAGAGTTTTTTGCGCATAAATTGTTCGGTTTGTCGTTTGCCATTTTGCTTGATGATATTTACTGATAGATTCATATTAAAAACCTCCAATCGTACTGCCTAGGATTTCATAAACGTATACGAAGAAGCTTAATACGATAAGACCGGTTCCTGCTATAAATTGCAAAAAACTTTTATTTGATTCACGCCATTTTTGAATTACACCAAGGTTATGTCCACTACCAATTAATACCCATACAATAATGAGTGATAGCAACGAAAAGGCTGTGTATATACCAATTCCTACTAATTGCCATAATGGGGAAAGTTGGATTAACACTAGGGCGCTTATAGTTAGTGGTGCGATGATAAACAATAATTCGCCAATAACACTGCTTGACCCCAAGCCAAAAGCTTCAGCGCTGAGTTTTGTTGATTTGGTACGTTCATTCAGATATTTAGCGATTCCTCTGGGAATCCATAAGGTAGTTCCTTTTTCGTGACGGTAATAAAATAGCCAGATTGATAAGGCTACACCAACAAGTAACCCACAGGCAGCAGCCCATATAATTTGTGGTGTACGAGAACCAAAGGTGTTTAACAGCAATAATGATATAAATGACAACAATAGCATTGTCATGACTCCAGCTCCAATTACAAAGCTAGTGGTCATACGTAATAATTTTGATTGAGTATGCCTTGCTCCAATTGTATGACCGCTAAGCAATGTTAATACACTTACGCTTAGTTGGAAGCTGGCGTGTATTAATGCGGCTAGGGATATTATTGAGAGGGATACGATTGTGTTCATTTTTTTATTTTTTAGTTTCCTTACTTTAATTTATACCATAAACACTACTGAAACGTCAAAGAATACTTGCCAAATGACAAAAAGATATTGCTTTTTTATGCTTTTTATGCTTAAATAGTATTACGAAACAACAAAAACACAAAAAAGGAAACACAAAAAAATGGAAGCAGAAATCAATATGGTTGAGAGTGTCACTAAAAGTGAGTTATTAGAGCTAGCTACATGGGATAGGCAAAGAAGCATTGAACAATTGCGTGGTTTTATTACTCGTCGTGAAGCTAATTTAGATTTTGCTGATTGCGAAGACTAAAAGCTATTTTGAGTCTTAATATAAAATAATCACGTAATATTACGTGATTATTTTATGGTAGTAGCGACAGGAATTGAACCTGTGACCTCGAGCTTATGAGTCTCGCGCTCTAACCAACTGAGCTACGCTACCGTGTACTGGTTAATTGTAGCAAAAAGTGAATTGTTTTTCCAGAGACGTTAACTTAGTTGTATAATAATTATATGAATAAAACCATAATCATGTTCTTTGCTATTATTTTTGGATTGGTTGGAAGCTATCTACCGATTTTAGTTGGTAATTTTGATATTTTTAGTGGTTGGAGCATTTTGGGCAGCTTGATTGGTGGTTTTTTTGGAATTTGGTTGGGTTTTTTTGTTTCTAAGGCTTTAATTTAATGATTAATAAAATATCAATACCAGCGGGTCGTTATGTTGTGGCAGTCAGTGGAGGTGTAGATTCGATAGTTTTATTGGATATGTTATCAAATCAGCCAGGTTTGGAGCTGATAGTAGCTCATTTTGATCATGGGATTCGTAATGATTCTGGGTCGGATGCCCTTTTTGTGTCTGAATTAGCTAAAAAATATAAGTTAGTGTTTGAAACTAGGCGCGAAGAGCTTGGTCAAGGAGCGAGCGAAGAATTAGCTCGAACTCGTCGATATAAATTTTTACGCGAAATGGCCAAGAATTATAATTCAAGGTTGATTACTGCTCATCATGCTGATGATGTTATCGAGACGGTTGCTATAAACTTATTGCGAGGTACTGGTTGGCGGGGATTGGCGGTTTTAGATTCTGGTATCACTCGCCCACTAACTTATGCTACAAAATTAGAAATATTAAATTATGCTAATAAACATGGGTTAAAGTGGCGCGAAGACAGTACTAACTCAAGTGATAAGTATTTACGAAATCGAGTTCGTCAGTATACGAACAAATTAAATTATGATAGAAAACAAGAGATTTTGAACTTATGGATAGAGCAGAAAAGGCTTAAACGATCGATTGATGAAGAAGTTTATAGATTAGTAGGTGACGGGCCAATTTATAGTCGTTACTTTTTTATAAGTTTGGATTTTGTGATTGGATCAGAGTGTTTGAGGCGCATTACAAAGGCTCGCTTGACTCGCCCACAACTAATTAATGCTATATATGCTATTAAAACAGCTTTACCAAATAAAACGCATTATGCAGGTAATGGCGTAAAAATTAGTTTCACCTCTCGTAATTTTACGGTTGAACTGCTAAAATAGATAAATAGATATTCAAGTGAGACGACAGACTGAAAGGAACATTTAATTTTTTATGGCAACTAAAAAACCTGTTAACAAAAAGAGACCTGGCAATTTTATTCGGCTAAGCTTATTTTGGGCCATTATTGTTTTTGGAGTTTTATTAGGCGTAGCCTATTTAGCGCCAAAGAACGATTTAAAAGAAGTGCCAATCTCGGATGTAATTAATCGTGCTAATGATGGTCAAATAGCTAAACTCGAAATACAAGGGAATGACGTAAAAGTTACTCCAAAGGGTAGCGATGATCCAACTGAGAAGTCAATTAAACAAGATAGTAGCATTCAAGAACAAGGATTGAAAAGTGATGCTTCTGTCGAACTTAGTGTTGTTCCTCCGTCAACTGCAGGTGAGGCTATTTTTAGCTTAGCTACGATTTTGATTCCGATGGCTTTAATATTGGCAGTATTCCTGTTTATGATGCGCCAAGCACAAGGGCAGAATAATCAAGCGATGGGATTTGGTAAGTCAAAGGCTAAATTA
>Ga0172377_10009019_pt1 | contig 10228 bp, 20 predicted proteins | sample Pumphouse3metaG_FD_119749 | JGI IMG/M metagenome (GOLD analysis project Ga0172377, IMG submission 119749) | Leachate microbial communities from a municipal landfill in Southern Ontario, Canada - Pumphouse #3 metaG | ecosystem: Engineered > Solid waste > Landfill > Unclassified | place: Canada... | reverse complement strand
TGCCAACAATTATATCATGATTTAACATCTCATCTACTGGAGTTATGGAATTATGAGATGGTTGGAATTCTTCCTTTCTGGGAGAATCCATCCAAGCAGAAGGACAGCATATTATTTTAGTATCCGTTTCTTTAATTTTCCTATACATATCTTCTCTATAATCTCTAGGATGACATGCTAAAGATATACAATGTATTAGAGTTACTTTACCTTCTAAGTTCCACTCTTTAACCTTATCCAAAACTATATCTGTTTCTTTCTCATTCCAAGTATTAAACTGGTCTACATGAACATGAACTGGCTTATCTAATTCTTTAGCTCTTTTAAAGACAATATCAAGATGTTCTAAATACTTATCTCCATCTTTAGCAGGTAGAGAACCTATAATATCACATCTTTCAGAACCAAAATCAAACCAATATCTAGCTTCTCTATTTAATACTCCTTTTAAAGTTTGATTAGCATATTTTATATTTATTTGATTATATCTTTCTTTACATGCTTCCACAGCTTTATATGCCCTATCTTCTATTATCTCATCAAAATCTATAAAAGATACGATTCCTCTTACTCCTTGAAATATTTGTTTAGATAAAACAAAAGACATTCTTTTAAAAATGTCTTTTTCAGATGAATTATGTTTAATAGAATCAACTAATTTCCACTTTTCTCTTAAATCTGCTTGGGATAAATAAAAATTATCTTCTGTTAATGTAAAAGCTCTGTCTAAATGAGAATGACAATTATAAAACCCATCGTTGTTATTTATTTTATTTTTAATATTATCTATTAAGTTAAACATTTTATATTCCTTATAATTTTATACCTTTTATAATATAAAACCATAATAACATGAAATTAAGTATAATTAAAGTCTTTATTAATTTATGTAAAAAGAAATCTCCTCTTTTTAGAGGAGAGTTAGAAAGGAGTCAATCTACCAAAAATTACTATAACAATATTATAAACTTTATTAAAGAATATGTCAAGTGCTATAAATTATTGATTACCCTTTCTTAGTAAATTATCTTTATAATCACTATCTAATAATTTTTCTAAATAAGTATTTTTTATGTTTTCATATACAAATTCAGGATTCTTAACTTTAAAAAATTCTACATACTTCGGTGTATATATAGTACCCTTTACCCTAAAAGAATTACCTGTCTTTCTTCCCACTTCTTCATGTTCCGCTTTTTCAAAATCCCAAACCAACAAGTCTCCGTTTATAGTTGAGATAAATCTCAAAGGATGTTTACCTCCCCGAGTCATCTTTAGTAATTCATTTTTAGATGGATTTATAAATATTTCTACAGGGTAAGCTTCCCCACCCCTCCAATTACTTGAAATGGTGTCTAAATATTTTTCATCTATTTTTCTAATTAATTTTCTAATATTTCTTATCATTTTGCTTTCCCTATTAATACGGTATCTAAAATCGGTTTTAAATTTTTATAAAAATCAGTATTTTTGAATTTTGGTATTTCCCTACTATCCCAACCTTTTAAATATAAATATTTAACTTTATGTTCTTCTGGATATAAAAATCCATAAATATCAATATCTGATTGAGATAAATTAACTTTTCTTATTATCTCATAGTGTATATATTCTCTACCATCTCCTATCCAATAATTATCATTCTTATCTATTATAAATCTTAACTCATCTATACCTCTAAATTGTTTGATTATCTCATCAACAGTGGGATTAAAAAGTATTTCGCTATTTAATCCAACTATTTCATTTAATAATTTTTTAATGTTTTTAATCATAATCTTTCATTTTATTATGAGTTTCTTCTAAATAATCTATTAATCTCTCCAACTCTTTTTTATTTACTAATGTTTCATTCCAAACAGGCTCTCCGCCATTGAATATATATCTTATAGCATTACATATTCTTTGAAATATATTTCTTTTTTCCCATAAAAGATAGTCTACGTACATTATTTCAGGTTCGTCATCATCTGACATAAATCTTACAATATGGTCAAACGCATGACATTCGCACTCTAAATAAAATTTATCCATTTATACCTTCACCAATCCTCTCTCTTTAACTTTACTCTCTATCCTCTTATTAATGCTATCCCAATCAACATCACTATAATCAGCTAACATATTTCCATTATAATGATTTAAATCTTTTAGATAATCAAAAGCTACTACTAATTTATTTATATCATAAATATCAATACCTTTTTCAACATTTTCTATAGCATCTACAAAATCATCTGCCATATCTATGAATTGAGCATCATTATGTACTTGCTTTCCAGTCAGCTCTACCATAATATCGAAAACATCATCTTCATCACCGTTAAAATATTTATAAGAATCTTCTCCCTCCCCATAATCACTTAGCAAATCTTCCTCTTCTTGAATATAAGGCTCAAGAACTTCTTTAATTTCATCTTCAGTTAACTTGCCAAAATAAGTAGGATTTGCTAAGTGATTATTTATTTCTTTAGTTAAACGGGTATACCTATCTTCTCTTACTGCATCCCGAATTATTTCTAATAATTTACTTTCTGGAAAAATACCTTCGTTAGAATATTTCCAATCACTATAATCTCCCCCAATACTTTCTGCTTTTTCTACTAGCCCATGATTGAATAACCATCTAGATATTCCATAAGATATTTCTCCAGTGGCATCTTTAATATAGTCTCTAAGTTTATCTTCCCTATTTTGGTTTAACTTACCTTCTTGAGCAAGAAAAGTTAAATATCCTATTTCAACTAACTTATCATCTAAAGTAAGCCAATCTTCACATATTATTTTTAAATATTTTTTAATATTTTCTAACATATTTATCTTTCCCTTAAGACTAAATAACCATCTTCATCATCATAACATACTATCCTCCAACCTTCAACATAAACAGGTTCGGGGTCTCCGTATCTTTCAGCCCCTGCTTTTGTTCTAGTAACCCACAATGTGTCTCTGGCTGGATATTTATCAAGTTCTTTTAATTCTTCTTCGGATATTCCATAATAATTTCCAAGCTCATCTTGTTCATATCTTATAATATCTCCAGCAGTATCTGAACTTCCATGACTATATCCAGAATCTGAACGATAAGCTTTACCTTTCCAATATTTATTATCAGAATATATAGATTCTAATAATATTTTTATTCTTTTTATCATTTATTCATGCCTCTTAATTTTAATTTAGATATGAATTTATTGTTATATAATTTATCAAACATATCTTCTTTACTATTTTTAGTTATAAAGAACATATTATCTATTTTAAAAGTTCTATTTTCCATATTTATTATACCGGATATTATATTAAATTTATCTTCATCTCTTAAATTAGATAATACTTTATCAAAAGTTAAATTTATATCGAAGGCATCCCATATTATAATGTCGTCAGTTTTTATATTTAATAAAAATCTTATTGCACTAGCTGAATCTTCTTTTCTTTGTTTTATCATTAATTCTTTTAAATCATCAATACTTGGATTTTTATATAATTTACCTACTAGATTCACAGTAGGAAATGCCATATCCATGAAAGTCCAATGATAATGAGTTCCTTCATTGTCTGGACTTATAGTAGTTAAATATTCTTTTATTCTATTAAGCATTTGATTCTCCAAATTTTTCTGGATTTGATTTTTTCAATATATCTATAATATTAGAAGATATTTTATTTATATCTAATTTTTCATCATTTCTATATTCAAAACTTATATCAAAACCTACATGTAAATCAGTACCTAATTCCTCAATCCTACCTTTACAAGTATCTTTAAATATTTCAATTCTAAAGTTATAATCTTGACCAGATATATCCATTCTTTCTGCAATAGAATCTGGGTATCTATATTTTTTGGATTTTTTAATCCTATCCCCTAAAAATCCTAATACTTTTTTAGCTATAAGTTTAAACTGTATTTCCATAGAATCTATAGAAGGAGTAGGTTTATCTCCTTCCAATTTTCTAATTTGTTGTCTCATTAATTTAACTATATCTTTTTTCTCTAAAGGTTTTATAGCTCCAAATACTTGAGATATAGCATCATATAGAAAAACTTTTAATTTATTCTCATCCTTAATTATATCCCAACCATTACTACCTCCTAAAGTTCTCAATTCAATATAATTACTTTTACCTAAATTAGTATTTGAAAATTTAGGAGGATTTTCAAAGAAATCTTGAGCTTTTAAATCATATTTATTAGAATATAATAAATCTTCCAGAGAGTAACCTTCATCAGTACCTATAATTCTAGGAGCTACATGTTGTATAAGAGCTTTTGAGTAATCCTCTGATTCATCCCTAGAAGAATCATTATGTCTATATACTGATTTATAACCCTGCTGAGTAGCTACCATTAAAGAAGTTAATTTATTAAATCCCATTTTTTGATATTTTAGATAAGCAGCTTTTATTAATTTATGAATATCTATTTTATCAGAAGATAAACCTATATGATAACCGCATCTCTCATCTCCATAAAATCCAGCATCACTTAATCTATCTGCTATATTAGGGATAAAGTGTATGAAATTTTCATAGGATACTGCCGGAGTTATAACTTCTATTCCATCACTTCCCAGAGAACCGTCTTGAACAATATCCCAATCTCCTATAGAACCTTCGGTATCTTGCATTTCACTCAACAGAACCTCAATTTTCATTTCTGCTAATTCTCTAAGTTTATAAAAGCTAGATTCTTTATCTGGTTCTAGTTCAGTAGCTATATCATCTACTCTAGATTGTATATCGGAGAGGGTATCAGTAGCCTTTCTTCTTAAATCAGTAACACAATTATGAATATAATATCTATAATCATTTATAGTTTCGTATAATTCTTGTTTATACTCAGTTATTTTATCATTATAGAAACTTAATTGTTTTACTTCTTCCTCTAACTCTTCTGGAGATATTAAACTTAACCAAAACTGGGCTTCTTGTTTTTCTAAAGTATCTTGAAAACCTTCTATATAAGTAAGTATCTCTTCAGCTTCATTTATTATATTACTGGTTTCATCATCATAATAAGAGTAAGAATCTCCTAAATTACCTCTATATTCATCTACTAATTGTTCTAATGTAGCAAATCCCCAACCCTCTAATACTTTTTCTACTTTCTCAGGTAAACTATTTTGTAGTCTTTCTAAAGTATCATTAAAAAGGTCAACTTCACTGTTAAAAGATTCTACATCAGATTCAAAATTCCAAGTACCCCACTCTGAACTGGGGTCATGTGAGCTTCTGACATCATCATTTACTACCTCTATTTCCATACCTATTTTAATATCTTTGAGTATTTTAAGATAATCCGACTTATTTAATCCCTCGCATAAGATATTATTTAAGTATAATTTTATTTTTTCAATCATTTTATACCTCGAAGATAATAACTCTATTTAAAATATAAATTATTTAGAAAGCTGTTCTACCATTCTTATTTTATCAATTTCTTCTTTAAACTCTTCTTCCATTATAAATTCATATATTTTAAAATTCTCTATAGGGTAAGTTTTACTCTTATAGTATTGATAAGGGTATCTTTTTCCAATTGAATTTATGTTATAATACATATTCCTTATTAAATCTTTTATACCATAACCTTTGTGGCATATCCAATTGAAATTTTTAGTATTACATAATACAAATCTACGTCTTGTTTCACCATAACAGTATTCCCAATTTATCCTATAAATAAATTCTCTATCTTCATACTTACCGTAAAAAAGATAGAATAATTTATTATTGAATATTTTTAATTTAAAATTTTCAGCCTTTATAATATTCATTTATTTCATAGATTCTATACATTGTTCTAACATTTTAATATAATCTTCTTTGGATAATTCCATGTTTACTGACGGACTTCTGAATGGATATTTATACCAACTCAATTTAAATTGTTTAGGTTTGAATATAAAGTTAGCTCCACAAACATCACACTCATCATTTTCTTCCTCGCATAAACAATCATTCCAACTGTAAGGTCTTATTAAAAAAATATCATTTTCATATTTATCAAACCAGTGTAATATATCTCCCCCTACATAATTTTCAAAATTTTCACAAAAAGACTCAAATACCTCATTAAGTAAATTACGGTCTTCTTCAAAATTTTGAAAACTTCCAGTTCCAAATATTATCTGACCTATTTCAGGTTTAAAGTTACTATCTTCATTCATTTTCTCAACTCCGTAATTAATACATATTTTTCTATGAGTTCTTTTATGGTCTCAGCATGACATCTTTTAGGACTACACCAGCAAAATAATCTGAGTTTTTTATGTGTATTGTATGCCCCTATTAATTTCTCTAATTCATTTCCAAATTTTTTATCTTCAGATAATATTTTCTCTTTGAAATATTGTTTATATAGTTCACAAACAGTATCTCTATCTCCATCCTTACCTAATATGAAGGGATTTCCCAAGATACTACTTCTATCTACTTTAAAGTCATATTCGTATTTGGGTTTATTATGTCTTAAATTACAAATATCAATCATATATCACAATCCTAATCTTATCCTAGTATTATTTATTTTTTCGTAGTATTTTTCTTTTGTTTCATATTTAACTACCTTCAAGGGAAAACCATTTTTATATCTTAAGTAATTTAATAATAATCTTCCAGTTCTGCCATTTCCGTCAAAAAATGGATGGATTATTTCAAACCTGTCATGAAACAACCAACAATCATCTTCACTTAATTTTCCAGCTTCTTCAATATCTAGAATCATGTTACTTACTAAATGAGGAACTAAATAAGGCTGGGGAGGAACATTATCTCCTACAGTAACTATAACATTTCTATATTTACCTGCTTTGCCATATAATAATTTCTCCATTAATAATTTATGAGTATCCAATAAACACTGAGAGGTTAATTTTTTTCTTAACATTAAATATTGAAAAGCTCTCCAGTGTCCTCCTATTTCAGGGTGAGGAGAACCTAACATGTATTCTTCTTTATCTATATTTATATTTTCTATCATATTAGAATTGTAAATGAATTCTAATACATTACTATCTTTCCAATTTTCCCAACTCATTATAAAGTACCTCTTATCCTATCTGATATATAATTGAATAAACTTATAACTGTGGCAATCTGAGAGCAAAATAAACTTAATTGCACTATGCCACAATTTATAAAATTAAATAAAAAACAACATAAGGACATAGACATAAAATAAACCATAATCCATATCCAAGAAATATACAATAAGTGAAATAATATTCGTTTCTTGTTCATATTATTAAACTGATTCATTATTATAATGTGTAAGATATTCTAGAATTTCTTCATCTTCCAGAGTATCCTTGTAACTTCCTAATATAGACAATAGCTCAGAAGTAGCCCCTAGATTCCTACAAGTTTTATAAAGTGCTATTATTATCTTATCCTTTGTATCTAAATTCATATTAATCCCCTATTTACAAACATAGTCTTCAACTATACTAGCAATACTATCGCTAGGAGTTTTAACCCACCCATCATCGTTTAGATAGTCATCAAGATGTTCTCTTTCATCAAAATCACCTTGATACTTACCCTCAGCATCATATTTTCTAGCTGCCAGTATGATTAATTTTCTATTAATACAATCATAAATTATATTAGAGAATATCTGAGAATCCGAAGTTATGAAAGATGTGTATACTGATAAATAATCTTGTTTAATTAACTTAGTTTCATGAGGATAGATGTATACTTTCCTCTCTTTCGTATTCAAAATTGGTTTGTGGTATCTTTTTTCTATTTCAGATAAAGGTATTGTATTATCAGTATTAGATATTTCTTTCTTTATTTCAATAACTTCTCCTACTTTTTTATCTATAGTTTTATTTAGCTTACTATGAACTATAAACAATATACTTAAACTAACTATTGATAAAAATACCATAAATGTTAAATAATAAATAACTTCTTTTCTCATAAAATTCTCCTTATATTTATCTTCCATAATACACTTAATTTTATTTTTCGTTAACCACATAACCGTTTTTGTTAAGAAATTTTATAGCTGATTTTATCCTCTTATTATTATCCTCCTCTTTTATCCTATTATATTCATCTACATCTAAAGGTAAAAAAGTTACTATTTCTTTATGCTTGAAATTATAAACTAATTTATGAGGTATTTTTTTATATATTACATAATGAACAGTAGTTTTACCTTTATTTCCTTTACATACAGGTAAACTATTACCAGTTTGTATCATACTTATTATATTATTTAAATCCTGTCTAGATAATTCTCTACTATACCTAAAACTAGCTCTAACATCACAATGTTCTTCACTCTTAGTTAGTATTTTACCCTTCTTTTTTTCCTCACTGAGAGTTAATATATCATCAGTCATTATGTTTTACAACTCCATATCTCATAGAAAATAATCCCGTACTCAATATCTTATATAGTCTTCCAGAAGTATTACCACATTCCTTACATTTAGTATCAATTAATTTTATATGGTCTTCTACTAAATAAATATTACCACAATCACAATCAACTAATGTCATATTTAAACTCCAAATAACTCTGAAAAATATTGTATCTTATTTTTATTTAATATTAAAGAATATACGCTTTTATTTGTAAGGAAATTTAAATACCCCAGTTTTCTTTTTTCTAATGTTTTTTTAGATTTTGATTTCATAAGAGCATTTAATTTTCTCAATTCTCCCTTCGTAAAATCATGATGAATCCAATCTATATCATTGGTATTATCTCTTCTCTGAGAATAAGAATAAACTAACTCTAATATCTGACCATTTAACTTATTATCTCTAACATCTTCAACTAAATTACAAACATCTTCATTATGCCAGATGTCTCCCATACATTTATCTTTATCTATAATCATTTCTTTTTTAAATTGATTTACTTTCATATAAACTCCTTTAATTTAACCTTATATAATAATTATATCGAATAATTGTTAAAAATTAAAGTATTTATTAATTTATCGTTACAAATTTTAAAAATAATCGTTTCATTTTGATACGATACTATTTTAATAATTCCATTTTCATGGCTTCGCATTGTATTATTCTATTTAATTTATAATTATCTTTACTTCCAATCCTATCTTTTATTATTTCTAAATTATCCCAAGATTTCACTACTACATAAAAATTAGAGTATACTAAGAATTTATCATAACAAGATTGATTTCTACGGGTAACACAATTTAATATATTTATATATGATTTTCCGGGAATGTGAAAATTAGTTCTGCCTCTCTCAATATAATCAACTAAAGATTCAGCTTCTGCACGACTGTCCAACATCCAATAACTTATATTTTCATTACCTCCAAATACCTCAGATACCTTTATTTTATCTTCTATACCTAAATTATCATGTAATGTATCTATAGTTATTAATCCATGTAATTTATTTTCTTTTATATAATAAAGTAATGATTTTAGAGTAGGTATTCTTAAAGTCATTTCTTAAGTTCCTTTATCATCATATAATTCTCTAACATTTCTATATTATTTCCCTTTATAATTATTTGTCTATTAGTTATTCTTGATTTCTGTTTATTGAAATTAACACATTTAGAGTTTGGATAAGTTTTATGAACTTCATCAGTATCAGTACGGGTTTGTCTATTATCTATAAAAAAATCAAATGCCTGTAAATTAATTTCGTCTTTGATTAAACATATAACTTTATTAAGTAATTCATTTAAATCAGACTCTAAGCAAGCTATTACATATAAAACTTCATTTTTCATAAGATATAGGTTAAAATATTTTATATGTCTAGTTCTCCTCTTTTTTAATACATATTCATTTTCTTCCATAGTATAAATATTATTATCTTTTCTTTTTTTCATCATTTCTTCAATTCCTCAAATATTTTAACACATAGCATATTTTGAAACAGTAACGGCATTTTGGATATTATATCTTCTAGTTTCTCATTAAAATCTAGGATAAATAGAATCTTGTATTCATTTATCTTATTCCAATCAGAAGGATGGAGACATCCAGTATCTAGTCTTTTCCACATTCCAGCATGATTTCTAATTACCTGTTCGGGTAACAAAAATGGATTCTTTCTCAGCTCATTAGCTATACTATATCTCATATTTTGTATAGATTTAATCTTCTCTCCTATCTTTCTCTCAAGTGATAATCTCCATTAAATGTTCCAAACATATATTTTCTCCTTTATATAAATAATAAAACAATACAGAATATTTTTCAAGTCCTGTAT
>Ga0172377_10009017_pt1 | contig 10230 bp, 17 predicted proteins | sample Pumphouse3metaG_FD_119749 | JGI IMG/M metagenome (GOLD analysis project Ga0172377, IMG submission 119749) | Leachate microbial communities from a municipal landfill in Southern Ontario, Canada - Pumphouse #3 metaG | ecosystem: Engineered > Solid waste > Landfill > Unclassified | place: Canada... | reverse complement strand
CAGTTTAACATATGTATATAACAAAGTCAAGTATTTATCAGCATTTATTTGAAATATCCAACGACGTATGTAAGCGATTCATCCCATGACTAAAGTCACGGGTGTTCTCGCAGTATATATAAATTTGATTCCACGGACTCCCTGCTCCGGTTGCCTTATTAACCATATCCCAAATACTTTGCTTATAGCAATGTATAATTTGCTTATTGATAATCGACTGAGTTTTACTCTCTATGTCAACATCATATAAATTATAAATTGGAGCGATTCCATTTGAGCAAAATTCATCATATACTTCCGGTACTACAGGACTATACGGCCAAGCGTATATATTATCCGAAAACAGTGACACCCCGTACTTTCGATAGTTATTTCCCTGTAAAAAATATAGTATAAGCTGCAATTGCAAATTACTAATGGGATGATCATCATACGTACATTTGTCAATAATGTAATAATCAATTTGTTTTGCACAATACTGTGGTTGATTATTAATCATCTGACTCCTTCTTTGATTGAATATTTTAATATTTTGTAACCAATTAGACATGAACTAATATGGTTACATATTTAAATCACAAATCAAAAGTCCGTAAATCTTAAAATATGTATTGGAGAATTTCGTCTTTATGCTCCTGTGATTTTAATATCTTGCTTTCTATTAAAATTTATACTCCAATCAGAAATCAAGAAAATAATTTGGAGTTGGCTGGGTATAAAGGACTCGAACCTTTTCATCAGGAGTCAAAATCCTGTGCGCTACCACTTACGCTAATACCCAATATTTTATATTTATATTATAGCATTTGATAATTTAATTGTCAATAAAAAGTTCAAATTATTTTTAATATTTTAACGATATGGATATATGTATAGGCAGATATATTTCAATTTGCCTAATAATTATTTGGACGATTTATTTTTCAATTTATCCATTTCCTCTTGCAATGCCGATAACCTGATTCTAACATTCGGTAAATCGCCGACTTTTGTTGAGTTAGTTCCCAAAGAAGATTTATATTTCTCTGATGGATTCTCAAAGAATTTTGGTGCCCAATTTGCAAACACTTCTGGAGTTACTTTCCTTTCTTGTGCATACCAAGCCGCTAAAAGAAAAGATAATGATATTGTTTTATTCTTAAACATCTTAAAACGATACGTGTTGTAATTTCTAATTCTTCTACCACCTTTCTTCTTCTCTTGGTTTTCTTTATCTTGCAATTTTTTATTATCAGTCATTATCTGAGTTGTTTCATTTAAATATGAAGCTGTATTTAATATTACCCCTCTAATACGTTCGTCTATTCCAAAATTACTTAACTCATGAATAATATTATCTATATTATCTCTAGACATTTCCATTGCTTCATTTTTTGCTACCAATGAAAGAAATTGTGTAGATAAATCCAATCCATAAGCTGCAACAATTGAATTCGCTGTCATAACGTGACGTGTCCAAGAATTGTTTAAGAAATTTTCATAGACTAATTCATACATTGTATCACTCATATCAGCACGCCTAATTTCAATTGGGCGCAATGGTTTATTAGTAGTGCTCATTCGTTTATAAAACTCACAAGCTTGTTTCTCTGTGCAATTATGCAAAATTACAATATCTTGACCTTTGTTTAATAACCTATCTTGCCATTCTTCTGGTATCTCAGAAAATTTTTTACCATCAATTTCTGACACATTATGAATTTTATTATCATATATAAATTTACTATATCCTATTTTTCGCATATCCAATGCTAACAAATCGTTTACAAATTTCCATATAGTTGTAAGACGTTGTTGCCCATTTAAGCATTTTAAAGGTATGCTTGTCATGTCTTCATGATAAAATCTGATTGGTTCATCAATATCAGTTAAACACATCATTGCAAAAACAAAATTAGATGCCATTGTCCTATTCCAAGTATATCCACGTTGAACTCTCATAAAAGGCTCAGGTTGAAATTTTTTACCTTCCTTTTCGATCTTTTGACGTAAAAATCCTTGTAATGTTACACCAACAGTCATCTGCTGTGTATTGATTTGTTGTATTAATGATCTAAATTCAACAGTTTTTCTTTCTGCAATAATTTGCGGAGCTATCTTGTTTTCTTTAGTTTTCTGTACTATTGTTTTATCTTCTTGCTTTACATCATCTGCCATTGATATACACCTTCTTTTAATTATATTTACATTATAATAAAACTTAATTCAAAAGTCAATAGTAAATTACCTATTTTTAATATTTTCTTTTATATGTAAAAGGTATGGCCATTTATACATAGCCATTAACCTTTGAATTAAATTTTAATATATTTGATTTAAATACCATAAAATACTCTACGCCAATTCTTATAATCTGCCTTAATTTTTAACATAGTATTATTATCAAGAGTTTTTTTACATACAATTTTCAAAAATATTTCTTTTTTTATATCATCAATACTTACAGAGTATTTTTGTTCATATTTATATAGTCTATCAAACTGCCCCGACCGTTGAATATCAACCAAATACAATGAATGATATTTATAATAATTACTATTATCTAATTCTACAACTTTTGTTCTAAACCATAGAGAAATTTTAGATTGTAATCCACTCATAGAATAATAATCACTTTGCATTGAATTCGTTGCTCTTAATACCAATCCAGTGTTTTTCCAATATTTGTTAAAATGATTTCTAGAACCAACAGATACTGTATAATCAGATTCATCTAAATAATTTTTGATAAATTTTGATACCTTTTCTGGCATTTTATAAACCATATTTTTCAGAACAATTTCATTTTTATCAAAATTGAGTGAAGATATAGGTAATTTAACAATTTCTTTCAATTCAAGACCACACCAGTTCAACAATAATGTTGTGATTACTATATCATATTGATGAATATCATAAGGATTATATTTTTCCACAATTGCATTAATACACGCCAATAAATCATCAATATCTTTAAAAAATTTCAACCGGATATTATCTTTTGTTATAATCTTATCATATGTTAAATCATCAAAGTATTTTAATATATCTATTTTAACGTATCTTTTATCAATACACCACATCAAATATTTTTTAATTAGTGCCTTGCGATTATAAAACGTTGCAGTTGTAGCAACTCTTAAATATTTGAATACACCTTCTATTGCTGCCATGTCAAAATTCATCAAATCTTTGCTTTCTTTTTCTTCATAATCCGCAATAAGGGTAAAAAAGTTTACAACCGCACTAATCGTTTCTGGCTCATTATCTTGATATTCATCATAAATAAAATGAGCTTTTATCTCTGGATTATACATTTTTTGTATAGTTTGAAGTGGAATTTCAAAATCTGCGGCACATTTATTAATAAAAAAATTGTCTATCATACATAACACCTCTAATTTAACATTTATATATTTATACTACTACAACAGTATAAATATGTCAAGTCAACTTTTAATAAGTTGAAACATAATCTTTCGGTTAAGTAACCTCTGTTCATTATCAGATAAAGTTCCAATTCTCTGTTTCATCTGAAATTTATTAATACTTGTCGTTTGTTCGACAAGAATAGTGCTTGGTTCTTTTAGCCCACAATTAACATAATCTGACAAATAAACATGAGCTGGATTCTTTTTCATTTTTGATGTAAGAGGGCATACTGTAACCATTGGACTATATATATTAGATTTATCATTTAACACAATAACGGCTGGACGCTCTCCTGCCTGCTGACATCCAATAGCATTTGAAAAAATTACATTCCAGATTTCTCCACGCTTCGGTGTAATTACATTTTCAAACATTTTAATGCATCTCCTCAAATTAATTTTGTTTTTAATATTTTTTGTTTGTGAATTTATAATATCATTTTAATATTTTATTGTCAATAGGATTTTATACTTTTGTTTATATGCATAAAAAATACATATAAGGTTTAATCTTATGTGTATATAATATCCTATATTTACCATTATACCCTGCGAATCACTCGATTGTTATTTAAACAGTTAAAGAATGATTGAAACATATTGCTCAATTTTATTGGTTCAGTATAACATTCTGTTTCTGTTTCTCCGTAATTATCAATTGGAATGAATGCTGCTATGTAATATCCTGCATCCTCAAAATGCAATTCAATTTTTGGCTGTCCATTAATATTTTCGGCAGACTCTTTTTGATATTTGTATAACATATAATTTACTAATGAATTATAGTCAAAATCTGTTTTGTCTTTTTTACAAATTGGAACCACAAAATTATACCCATCACTACTCATTTGCTCAATTTGTAAATTTTCAATACTTAAACGTTCTATTATAAAATTTTCTAAACTCTTATTCCCCATAATTAGTTCTTTCATTTTCATACCTCCTATGCATCAAACATAATTGCGAATACAGCCTATACTTGAACGAACTCATGTTCTATATGCTATTATAACCGAAATGACTTTATTTGTCAACTGGCTATGTAAATTTTATGTAAATGTGCCGTAAGACACATTTGGTCATTAATCACAACTAAATAAAGCTGTTATCGGAATTTGTAATGCTTTTGCTAGCACACATAACGTACTAATTCTCGGAGTTTTAATGCCGTTCTCAATATCACTAATTTCAGAATTACTAACCCCGATAGCTCTTCTAGTTGCATTAGCGTCATTTTCTTTTGCTTTCTGACTTCCTTTAAATATATTTTCATAACATCATCACCTAAATATAGGTTGTATGTTATCATTATTAATATACTTGGTAATTTATACAATAAATTATATCACTTATTTTCCCGCTTTGGCGGAATTATACATTTTCTTTCAATTTCGGCAATTTATATGAATTATCTACTAATTCTACATCTAATTTTTCAATATATTTCCTATGTTAATTATGATATAATAATTATGTTTGCACTTTATTTACATGAGTACGCACTATAAACTGTTCCATTTGGCATACTTATCTCATACCCATTGTTCACTTTGAATAATATCTGACGGTTCACCACAACTCCTTTTATTTTACATATAATATTCAATGCATCAAATGGCGTTGAATTCAAATATTCTGTGCGATTATTATTGTACTTATCATAAATTGTTACTTGACTTTTCATATTTTATTACCCCTTGCAACTCAACTTGATTTCTGTTCACGAATTTGCTTGCAACTAAAATGCCTTGCTGTTCGCGAAATAGAAAACCTTCATATAACCCAATCCGGTTTATCACGTTTAGTCCACTGAAACAGTTTCCGTTTATCTCTGTTATAATATTTCCGATATGCTGTCACTACATCCTTATCTCGATATTGTTCTGGCATAACCTGTACAAATGGTGTAAATCCAATATCTTTAATGTACGGCAATGGTAACGACTTGCACACGCTCTCTCCCTTGTGAATCTTGCCGTACCGGTAAGTATATTCCTTACACAATTCAAGCGTCATATCACGCAACCAAAGCCAGTTAGCAAGCGATTCTCGCGTCCACTTTGCACACGGATGATTCTTACCATATAACTTGTATGCTATCTCTGGAACATTGCCAATAAAGTAATAAACAGACGATAAAAGTTGATTGAATTCTGTGATCTGTTTAATAACATGTTTGTCACAGTAATATCTGGCATTTAGTCGTTGATTCAAATCTAAAATAACAATGTTCATATTTTAGTTATTGCTACTCCTAATCATATTTTTAACCATTAGCTCAAACGCTAATCCCGCATAATAATCTTCGTGCCCATCAATAATTGTTCCGTCTGGCTTGATTTTAATTTCATCTTGTTGCCCAAAATTCTGTATAGATTTTTTAAGTTTGTTTATTTGTGATTTACTGATATTTCTATTTAATATACTTGGTTTGAAAAAGCTCAAATCATTAGTTTCCATAATTCTTCCAACTTCAATAAATTTACTACTCTCCATTAATTATCTCTCCTTTTCATGTTTCAATTATCTTCTTACCGTATCAGTTTGTCAAGTCACAACCTTGAATCCCAATGCATAATGTCAATACCGTAATGATCACGTTTCTTTTCTTTATTATGATGATAAACAGTTTCATATACTGCACATACAATTAGTGTAATAATTTCTACCATTTTAAACACTCTCCTTGCTGTTCATAGATTCCAAGAATTTTATAACTGCCTGCCGTCAATATATAATCAGGGTGTAAAATAATCCACGGTTTCACCTCACGCAAAGTATGGAATAATTTCAATCTTTCTTTACTATCTGTGGCTATCTTATACCATGCCATATATACCGGAGCACCGTTATACTTTTTACCATTCAGCACACAATAGAAAACCTCATTCCTCGTCATAGTTCATCACCCTTCCTTTACTCATAGACTCACCGTATCTGCTCTCTAGTGTGTCAATTACGTTCTGATATGCCTTATATGTATTTTCATTATCATCTACTGTAAGGGCATTCTGAAAGCCAATGCACATAGCTATCACAGTATCACGCATATGATTTTGACCTCTTTGATAATCGCTCATAATTTAACCCTCATTCTTGTTCATATTCTCCATCAATAATTTCATTTTTATGTATAAAGGAATAAACCCAAACAACCAGTATGGCATTTTCTTGATTCTTTGCTCTATTACAATGTCCAAAGAATCAAGTATAATATTTTCACGTTTTATAATCATATTATTTTGAAATTAATATCTTATAGGCAAAATAACTGCTATGTTTTCTCCGTCTGTTAAAAATACTGGTTGTAATCTATCTCCAAATGTAATCCAGTGGATGTCAGATTTTAAAAACCTAGTGGCATGGTCTAGATATTTTTTACTAAGCATTACATCATCTATCATATATACTTCTTTATTATACATATAGCAAGAAAACCGCTATCCCTTTAGGGTAGCGGATGAATTGCGCCTACCCTTGTGTTTGAATATACTTTTCAATAATATCTTTACTAACCTGACCTATACTACAAGCAAAATAGCCATCACTCCAAAATGTATTTTCTACCCAAAAATGTTTTCGCAAGTATTTTCTATTATTGTCTTGTCTCCAAATACGATATGTCGAAACCTGTTTTAATAGGCGCACTATATATAAGATACTTTGAGTTGGATTATATTCTATCAGTAGATGAATATGGTCTTTGTCTGTTTCCATTTCTACAATTCCAAAGTCATTTTCCTCTGCAATAGTATACATAATAGATTTTACATCTACTCCCAACCTATCTAATAGGCTCTTGCGATACTTACATACAAATATTAAGTGAGCCATTAGGCAATATTTCGAATGATTTCTTGTTGTATAATCCATGATTTCCTTGCGTTTAATCTTTTCATTTTGCCAAACTTTGGAATAGGTTTTAAGGGGATTTTGTTTCCGTTAATGTCCATAAGAATAGCATATCCCGTAGACATTCTTCCTTTGATAAAGTATTCTTTACCAATGTATTTAACTTTGTCAAACTTTCGAAATCCCATAATTTTGCCCGTCTGAATTGATTGCTCGCTTCTGATTCCTTTGGTCTGTTGATAATCCCCTTTTGGAATACATTTTTTACGCAACAAACATGTCTGAAACTGAACCGAGATGAGTCCATTGTTACGAATATTATCTAAAGAAGCTATCGCAACAGCATCAAGATAATGTTCTTTGGGAAGAGACATTAAATACCTATGTTCTTTTGTTATATATCCAAAAGTCTCTTCTGCGTCTGGTAACAACCGTAACAATTGCTTGCGAATAGAATTCATTTGAGTTGCGTGTTTAAGCACTCCTTTAGATTTACCGCCTTTAAGTTTAATCTTATTTGCATGTACTTTGTCATGACAAGTCTTGCAGAGCGTTATGAGATTTTCTGCATCGTCTGACCCACCTTTACTACGAAATATGATATGATGAACTTCAAGCCGACCGTCTTTGCTCTTTCCTTTACAATACTGACAAACATGAGAATCTCTATCTAAAACAAACGCTTTCGTATTTGCAAATCCATAATTTGCCCCATGCTGATATAGCCATTTATTCTTTAATACATCTGGATTTTTCAAAGCATGTGGATCAAATGTTCCTGTTTCCAAAATAATATGCGTTATTGGTAACAAGGATTTTGCAAAACTTACCTCCTTTAAATGAATATTGATTTTACTTACCATCGTAGGAGAAAATCTATCGGGTTTAATACTATTTTTACGATTCAACCATCTTGCCTGACGGTATCTTGTTTTACGATTTCTTCTATTCCTGCGAAATTTAACTCGTCGTTTCATCTTATCTGCAATATCATTTCTAACTTCAACTTCTGACAGATATAAAACGTTGCCCTCGGCATCGACCGCTGCACTGCCAATATGACTACTTCCTGTATCTATTCCAAGAGTAATTGGCTGAGTATAAGTCGTTGTTTTGTACAATAATTTAATTGTAAATGGTGTTTTGCGAATACATTTTGCTCTCTTATCCCTAAGCTTTTTCCTTGCTCTTGCTGGAGTAGTTGGCATAAGCGGCTTGCCATCTTGTGAAATTACATATACTTTCATAAAAATTCCTTTCAAAATAAATCACCTTACGGTGTTATGCGTACTCCACAACGCTATTACCACGTTGCTTTTCCGTCCTCATCTCGACAAAGATACATAGGCTTTTTATATCCGTAACACCGAGGCGTACCCTTAGCCTCTACTTAATTACGGATAACAGAGCGACGATCTGATGCGTCAACCGAGGGTGTTATGACCTAAATATCGTAGCTGTGATTTCTCACACCTGAGTCTGGTGAACTGGCTCCTATTAGAAGCCCCGATCCTTTAGGATCGAGGGTAGTTCACGTATCACATTTACACTTCCTAAAACAATATTTTGAATATATTACACCCAAGAATCAAATCCGGTCTGCTGTAATTATGTAAGTCCACGTCAATAATGCTCAACCCAACCCAACAGATAAACATTAAACACATAATATACACAATAAGCATTATACGCTTGCTGTAACGTGTTTTACGTCTTTTATATCTCATTATACTGCCCTCCTTTTTATCGCCTTATGTGACCTTATTTTATTTGCTGTAACTATGCTATTTCCAATTTTAATATTTTATATATACCCACATTATAGCACATTATAAAATTTATACAATAGGTATTTTAATATTTTACTGGTTAGTAGTAGTTTTTATTTTATATCCTACTACCATTGGATAAATCCATTAGAACCCATAAGCGATTCTGTACATATCTTCCTGCACTGCAAGTCTTTCTTTTGCACGTTCAACGCTTACATTTTCTTCTGGATAAAATTCTCGCTGTAAGGCTAAAAACGACTTACTTTTTTCAATTTCATGTTGCAAGTAATCAAGCAAAACAATTATTAGCACAATAATCATCCTTTCAAGGTTTAATATTTTAGTTTCTCAAATTAAATTGCAAACGGTAAACATCCTCTGGTGTTGTTCCACCATTAATAGGTCCTTCTCCATGTTGTGTACTGTTCTTCTAATCATGCTATTACCTTCTGTTCATGATCTTTAACAGCTTGTTTTGCTGCTAAAAGAATCTTGTCTTTCGTTGTATAAGGAAATGAATTGACTTTATCTGACAAGTTAAGATTATAAGTATCTCTGTAACTCATCAGCCCAAAATGCTGACTTGCTATGATTTCTCCTGTGATAGTATTAACCATGCCGCAAACCGTTCCTTTAATGCTTGCTAATTTCTCACAAGTATTAAATTCAAAATTCAGCCATTTATCCATAATTGAAAGACTCCTTCTGTTCATGGTTTCTGTTTAATTACTCCATGAAGGGCAGACGCTTTCTGTTCTGCCCTATTGTGCAGAAATTAAATTTCAGTTGTTGCAAATGTACTTGTACATTCCCGCGCGATTTCAAAACAGATCATATCAATAGTGTCTTCTGTTATGCTGTGTTTTACAATATCATACGCCATATTTCCAATATCTTGCGCTGTCAAATTTGTCTTTTCTGCTTGCATTAAGAGATTTTCAAATTCTTTTGTCGTTCCGATTGTATACCATTGATTGTTAATACAAAGATTTTTCAAACTGTCGTATGTGATTGTCCGCTTTTCAAATGTTTTCATAATAATACAAAACTCCCTTTCTGTTTTTTAAATTCAGTTTATTAGCACTTTTTAGAACGTATAAGGCGCTGGTTTGAATTTTGATTCTATTATACGCTCTAACAATGCTAAATTTTTACAAGTTCAGATAAATGATTATATCTTAATTCTGTCTGTTCTT
>Ga0172377_10009016_pt1 | contig 10231 bp, 16 predicted proteins | sample Pumphouse3metaG_FD_119749 | JGI IMG/M metagenome (GOLD analysis project Ga0172377, IMG submission 119749) | Leachate microbial communities from a municipal landfill in Southern Ontario, Canada - Pumphouse #3 metaG | ecosystem: Engineered > Solid waste > Landfill > Unclassified | place: Canada... | reverse complement strand
GCCAACTATTGTTGCCATATCCTCCGCTTCCATATGTAAAGGATCCATACATTATACGTTTATCTCAACTACTTTATGAGTGATTGCCAAAGTTTCTCCGCTTTCAACATTCTTAGTGGTGATGACAGCTCTTGAAAGAAGTGTCCCCAATGAAGCTGCGTTTAATACGCCTACCTCTGTTACTGCTTTAGAGCCGGTTGCGGTGAAAGTTTTAGCAAGTTGAGCTGTGTCGTTGGCGACGGTAGTTTGCACTCTTGAAGCCGTGGCTTCAGCCCTTTCAAGCCCGCTGTCTGCAATTTCCGCTTCAAGTGTGGTGTCGGTTGCGGCTGCTGCTGTGTCTCCGGTACCAAGAGCGATGTAAATAAACGGCGCTTCGTGTCCTGAACTATCCCATAATTGCCTTGAAGCGAGTGCTGCGAGTCCTGCGTTTGTAATCATTGATTTAATTTAAATTTATAAAATTTGGTTGGATAGCCCGTTAAAATAGGTATCCGTATATCTTTGCCCGTTAATTTCTTAAAATATCTCCATACGGAATTGTCTTGCCATTGCCATTTAAGTGTTCCGTCTCTTTTTCGTATAGTTATCTCTTCATATTCAATCTTTTTTGTAAAATCAAACATATTGTTTTTTGTTACGGGTTATTTTGGTTTTTTCTGCTTTGTTTCTTCTTGAATAGAAGTTGACAATATCTTTTTCCATCCCTCCGATAACATTTGGATTATTGCCTTTTAACTCAACTTTCAATCTGTCAGAGCGTTGTAGTTGGTCGTGAGCGAAAAACCACTGCATAGAATTATATTTATAAATGTAGTCCTGAACGATTGAGGCAAATCCTGGCTTTTTCGTGGTATCAGTAGAAAGAAAATAGGAAGGCGCACGATTGAAATATATGGTGCAACCTGTCGCCCCTGTGGTGGTATAATCGGGAGCAGGATAGAACTTTATCTCGTTGCCGTTAATCTCAAACCAGCGGGGAATATTTGAAGTGTCTTGAAACTCGCTTATTGCGACTTTAATGTCTCTATGGTCCAGAGGCTTAAGCTTATAACCGTTCCCCTCCGAATCGACAATATCCACCCTCTCCGCCTCCAACCAGTCTTGAAGAGCGTTAGGAACAGCTTTAAAAATAGTGTAAGTCCCGACATCTTCCTCTAAATCAAAAGAAGCAATAGGTTGGTTGCCGTGATTGACATCATCCCATTGCATTCTTCCCATTGAAAGCAAAATAAGCAAAGCCACCCGACTGATAGCTTCGTTGGAATTTCTGGCTAAGTCTTTGAGCGGATAACTAGTCGAATCAGTACCTGTAAGAAACCAGGTCTGGTGAACTATATCCTGTTCGTCTGCGTGGCTGTTAAATTGCATATTTATTTCGTTAGTTTTTCAACTTCGGTCTTGGCGTTTTTCGCCTTGTCCCTGTATCTTGATTTGAATTCTTCCACCATATCGAATACCTCAATCTCTATCTCTCCGTCCTTTTCGGAAATGGTGCCGATTTTTTCAAATTCTCCGATGTCTTTTATAAAATCCATTTTGGAGACAAGTTTGGAAATAACCATTTCTTTTTTGTCTCTTATATGCTGAAGTTTACGCATTTCCTCTTCCAACCTGCGGGCTTCCTGTTCCACCTTCTCCCCCTGCTCGGCAAGTTCCACCCCCTGCTTGGCTATGTCTTTTATAAACCTAACCAGTGTGATCAGCTTCTCATTTTTAACGATTATCTTTCTCATTTTTTTAAATTAGTTTTTTAAATGCTTCATTCCATCTGCCATAATTGTCTTGAATATTGTAATTCTTGAGAACATATTTTTTAGCTTCTCGCCCCATTTCTCGCCTCAAACTTTTATTCTTGATAAGCTCATCTATCGCCTCATACCATTCCTTGTCATTTTCCACTATCACCATATGTTTTTTATCTTCCGTTCCTTGATAAGGACTTAGTCCGTCTTTGAAGCCTTGAGCAATAACGGGGATTTCCAGCATAGCGCTTTCTAAAAATTTCACGTTTGATTTACAGCGATTAAAGTAATTGTCCTTGCGTGGTATAAGCACCATATCCAACTTCAAACTGTTTAGCTTGTCGAAAACATCGTGCATATGGACCGTTTGATGTCCTTCAATATCGAACCTTCCCCAAAAGTCAATTTCCTCTTTCCACAAATGCTTAATGTCTGGAGCGATTTTATCTGGATCGGGAGCGCCCAGAACTACAATCTTTACATCCTTTCGCTTGCAGAGCTTACCTAGAGCGTCCTCTATGCCTTCATAGTCTCCGTTCATAGTGGTAGAGCCGAATAGTCCCACTCTCACAATATCCGTCTCGTTTCGTTCTGGCTCGGACCAGTCGTCAGGCTCAATCTGATTAGGAAGCACCACTACGTTATCGTTTAATTTTCTATATTCATCCGCTAGAAATTCCGTGGTAGTCGTGCAAAGGTCGGCGATTTTTATAGCCTCATCTAAGAAATGTGAGCGCCTCTTGAATTCCTCCCTGAACTTCATATGGTCGTTCTTCTTATAGGTGTCGTCATTTTCAAAAACGATTTTTTTGCCCATCGCTTTTAAAAGTTCCATCGCTTTCACTCTCTCCTCCTCATCTGGTCTTTGAAATACCACTATATCCGCTTGTTGTGCCCTTAATGCTGAATATTTCCTATCAACTTGACTGATGTTTCCCAATATCATATTGTCAGCGTCCCAGCCGTTATAGAAAGCAGGTAGATAGGCTCTGTAATACCAACATCCGTCAATATTTTTATGTGTATAAAAAGTTCTCATATCTTTATATAAATTTTTCCGTTAGATTGGTTATTTACACGAACATCTTTTTTCTCTTTCTCGCCTCCTTCTTCTTTCTCTCCATCTTCAACAGAACCTGTTGGTCTAACCATTCTCTTGTTATCAAAATCTGTATACTCCTCGAAGGTGTTGCCTTTAGCGTCGACATACATTTTCTTCTTATTTGTGATATTAACTGTTGTTTTTCCCATATTTTTATTCCGTTTACGTGGGTGGGGCTAGCCGTAAACGAGACCGCCCCACCCGAACAAATTAGCTTGCTGAAGAAAGTATCTTCACTCCCCAAGTTGCTCTGTTCATTATCACTCCGAACTGAATATCTGCAGTGGTGAGCGTTGCCACATACTGCGGAACATAGTTGGATTGAGTTCTCACATAGTTGCCACCCTGTCCAGGAAGCGGTGAGATAGCGTAATGAATTGCATCCTTGTGCGCCAATGCGTTATATCTTCCGGTGGTTCCGCTGATGTAGTCGATACGACTAGTCAGTTTGACCTGGACTCCGTAAAGAGTAGGCATAGGTCTTTTAGATACAGGGTCATTTACCGGTGAGTTGATATTCAACTGGTAGGTAGAAATACCTGCAATCTGGTTCCAGAAAACTTTCTTTTCAATGAAGAAGGTAAATTCTCCATTATCTGATTCCTCCTCAGTGTTAGCCTCTACGATACCGATAGCCTTGCGGATATCAGAGTCAAGTATAACCTGATCGGAAGCCCCCACGCTGTCAGTGAATGAAGCAAAAAGAGTAATCAATGCGTCCTCAAGCGTCATAGCCGCAGTATAGCCAGCGTTCTTAGCAAGACGTTCCTGCAAGTTGAGAGACTTGAGGAATTTAGCTTGGTCAGAATCCTCGATTGAGAATGACACTTCATAGTAGGTATCAACTACAAGATCAACATCAGTCTCGGTCGGACTGTTGAGGGTTACCGCTGCGCCGTTTGATTTGGTGTAAGCAGTCATCTCGGTCAAGCCACCAGTGTGAACAGTGTCTCCACCTCCAGCGAGCTCATCGCTTCGGTCGGTGAAAAACGGGGTTACAATTCTGCGAGATTTAGCAAAATCGTTAATTTTTGAACTCCATACCTCATTGATGTAGACATCAAGGTCTCCACCCGCTCCGGTATAAGTTCCAGTTGGAAATGCCATAATTTAGTTCCTTTCAGTTTATCCGAAATTCTTGCGTAATAGTTCTCGTGATTTTTTCTTGACTAAATCGTTATGCTCCTCTTCGGTAAGGGGCTTACTGCGGTTAACAGCTCCACCTCCTGATGAGCCTGAGATTTGTGCGTCTCGTTTCCGTTTCTCTCGCTCCTGTTTCTCCTTGTAGGATTTGAAGAGCGGATCACTTTGCGCGTCAGTCAAGGTAATATCCTTGCCGTCTAGTTTTGCGACTTTCTGGATTTTCTCTAAAAGCTCTACGCCATCAGTTTCCATTCCTTCTCTTTTCAGCAAGATTTTTTCCACTCGATTGTCTATCTCGGATTCGGACAAACCTTTATTAGTTTGATTAGTTTTAGCTTTGGATTTTTCCTCTGCTTTTTTTGCCCGTTCAAAGAGTTTTTTGTTCTTCTCTTCCAGCTCAGTAAGTCGGGCTTTAAGCTGTTCGGGAGTTTCCTCTTCCTCGGTTTCTCCCTCTTGGGTTTCTTCCTCGGTTTTGGTTTCTCCCTCTTCTACTTCCTCTTTGAAGTAGTCAATTTCTCCATCGTTTTGAGAGTCGATGTCCTCAATTTCGTCAATAGCCATTTAAGTAATGGTTAATATCTATGTAAAAGCGCATAGACTACGCAAGTAGGGCAATTAGCTTGCTCTCACCTATCCCCGAGGGGACAGATTGAGAAAAAACTAAATAAATGATGGCTTGTCTTTCGGTAGCGGTTCTTTTTCGATTGTTTCCAGTCTCTTGATAGCTCTGGCAATAATCTTTGCCGCTTCCTTTTTGGCTTCAAGTTCCCTTGCGATATATTCGGCTGCTTTGCCTTTGGTCTTGATTGAATTGATTTTCTGCCCCTCTCCTATCTCCTCTTGCAAAATCTCCTTGATATCCTGCCAGCCTGACGATTGAAGCGTTGATTTTATGTTTATCTTGTTCATTATTATGAGTTAACCATTGAAAGTAATTTGTCCCCTGTCTGGTTCATCGGGCTTGCTTGCTCTTGGGGAATATTTTTAGATTGCATAGCCTGCATAAGCTGTTCTTCTTCCTCTGGTTCTAAGTCTTGCCAGTTAACGCCATTATTTTCGACATACTGCCTGAATAACGGAATTTTTATTATGGCGGGATTAGCCGATATAAGTTGAAGCGCGTTATACATTGCATCGTTCTGTTGGTTTTTGTCGATTGCCTCTCCTGTAACATTCACGTATATTCCATACTTGAAATCGAAGAAGCCTTTTTTTATTTCTATCTTTCTGCCGTAAATCTGCGCGTCTCTAAGTGCGTTTTGGACCCTCTGCTGAAGCTCAATCGGATCTGCTCTCTCTCCGCTCTTCATCTTCTCGGCGTAATATTCTTTTTTAACTTTTCTTGTAAGAGTTGAGTCATACAGCTTGATATCGTTGTCGTCCTGTGCTATCTCGATAAAATCTTTGTCTTTGTATTCGTCTATAAGGGGAGGGAAAATAAACCTTAGCAATATATCCGCCATATTAGTGCCTATATCGTCTCTGGTGTTTTTGAAGGCTGACTTGGCGGCGTTTGAGATTGTCGCAATAGAACGAAAAGCAGTGCCTGAGGGCATATTGTCTCCTGTCATAATCTCTGGTGTCATACAGTTCTCCCGCACTTGGTTCTTGAGAATATTAAGCTCTTGGATGAATGAGGCTATGGCCGGATTGTTCATCGCCACTTGCGACATTCTGCCCGAGATAATCTGTCCGCTATCCATATCTTGAAGCGCGTTACCTGTGATATTGCCGTCCTCCGATTGAAGAATAAGAAGTGAAGCAATAGCGGTAGTCTCGGCGTTCTGGTTGACAAGTTCGTTTGCTCTCCTTTGGAGTTCAAAGTTCCGCTCATATATCCCAATGCCAGGGAGTCTGCCCTCGGCGTTATTAAGTGAAAAAGCAAAGTATATTCGTTCATCCTTTTCAAGCTCTTCCTCAAAAGCGATAATCTCCTTATCTCCCTGTCCTGCGATAATCTGGTGCATTCTTACTCCGTCATACATTCCTTCTCGCTCATAGAGGATATATTTGCCCTCTTCTCCGTCTTCCCTCTCTGCTCCTTTCAAAATTCCGTCCACATCTTCCCAGTCCTCATTATGCGACTCTATCTGCTCCTTAGTGAGGTGATGTTCCTCTATACAGGTTGAAAAATCCTTGTCCGTAACGTCGAAAAATATCCTAGTAAGGTCGCAACTCTTGAGCTTGAAACGCTTTTTCCCTTCCGGCACTTTTTTGAAAACGTGAAATCCGAAGTCTGTCTCTCCTCCGCTAAGCTCGTTAAGAGTTATTCCCAGCTTGCTTTCTCTTGCCCATAATCTATACACGACTCGAAGCAGCCACGCCTGAAGAAAGTTAACATCTCCCAGTCCATAAGGGTCTAAATCCTTTGTATCTATATCTATATTTTTCTGGAAATGGGGAGATTGTGGCTTGATAATGTTGAAGAAGAGAGCGTCGCTATCCTCCAGATATTTATCTACCTTATATCTAAGAATTCTCTTGACCGTAGTGTGCCAATCAAAGATATAGCCTATGTCTACAGGTTCCTTAAATTTCTCTATTTCTTTCTGGATTATTTCTGAGATTTTTTTCATTGTTATATAAATGATTTTTTATTGGAGGTGAAAGTTTGTGCTTTTTTCTCTGGTTTTAAGTTCATCACTGCAAAATATCTAAATGCGTCTGACCCGTGAGAACTCCAGTCGTGTTCGGGATAGCTTCGGTATTGTTTAAGTCTCTCGTCCCAGTCCTTGTGATAACTTCTAAGAGCGTTTATTCCTTTCTCGCACTTTAATTCATCGAACCAACATTTACTGAGTATCATCCTTGAGGCGTTTATTCCATCATCTACCGATAACATCGGCACGGCTGAATGTTCCTTATCTCCCTCTCTCCTCGTCTCGAACCTTAGCCCTATACTCCTTGCCGTCTCTAGCCTCGTTGCTCCTGACCCTAATTCCTTGACTGAAATGTCGTGAGGCGCGTAATGCTTGCCGTATATGTAGCCTCTATCTTGTAATTCCTTAGCGTAATATGCCAATCCTTCCCCCGTTGCCTCCAGATAATCTATAAATCTAAATTCGTTATTATATTTCTGCACGAACCATATTGCGGTGCTGTCTCCTACTCCCAAATCCCAATAAGTATCTACCGATAAAACTTCTTCGTATGGCACTCTGCATATCCTCTTATCCTCGTCTATCTTCTTGAATTGCTTGCTGTAATATGCCCCCTGTATCGCTGCCTCAAAACTGCAATAGTATTCTTGTTGTATTAAGTCCTCTTCCATTCCCGACGCTCTTTCTTCTTCTATCACTTCTTGCCCTATTGCCTTCGTATCATCTACCGTCAACATCTCCACGAACCACTTGGGATTTTTTTTTGCCATTTCATAAAGTGTATATCCGTGATTTTTGCCTCTAGGCGTGTAATTGAACAGTGCCCATCCTCCATTCTCTGCTAATATCGGTCTGATATATTCCCACGCTTGAGGATTTTGCAAGCTGTATTCCGAGAATATGCAACCGACTGGGTTAGTTCCTACTACGCTGTCAATGTTATCTGTGCCTATCACCTGAATTATTGAGCCGTTAATCAGTTCTATCAGCATTTCGGTGTTATCTGTTCGCTTTCTGATTTCTTTCGGTATGTGGTCCGTGAATTTGAAACCACTCTTATCCATTCCGTTCCACAATATCTTTTTCCCTTGCTTATAAGTCGGAAAGAAATAATAGTAAGAACCTTTTCGTTCGAGCGCTTTCTTGACTAGAAGATTGAGGAAGGTTTTATCTTTTCCGCTTCTTCTATGCCAAATCGCTACCACTCTCTTCTTCCCGCTGTCCAGCGCTCTCATCGTCGGTAGTTGATAGGGTCTCGGTTGGAACTTGTATGGAATTTGGATCTGCATAGCTTATTAAGTTTATTTTGAAATCTCCGTCAGCGTGTAAATCAGTTTCGTTTTTGTCCTTCCAATCAAAATTCTTTAGTGCGAATATCGTTCCGGGTCGTCCGTGTTTTTTTAAATCGATTTCATATCCATTCTCTACGATTTGCTTAGCTTTTTTTACGGTGTTACTAAAGTCTCTGTCTTCTTCGTCATATTTTCCATCTCCATATTCACATAAAACTTTTCTATAGGTGTCTAGTGCTATTGCTAGTCCGGTGATAGTCCATTCGTCTTTTGGAGTAATCTCAAAATACTCGTCAATCTTCGCCTGGAGATCCTCGACTGTCTCAAATTTAAGCGGTCTTCCTATCTTCATCTTTTTTTATTGTTATTTCAATTAACTCGTTATCTTCAAAAAATTTATCACTAAATAAGTATTCTATACCATCTTCCGTTCTCACTCCTTTCAATCCCTCATCAATGACAAACTCTGAAAATTCTATCTCTATCGTTTCGCTTTCAAGGTTTATCTTTTCTCCCTCTTGGCTGGTTACTTTGTAGGTTCTGATTTTTGCTGTTTTTAGGAGTGATGTCATATTTTTGTAAGAATGTTTTAATATAATCTGTAATCTCGCCGTTAGAATTGTGAAATACCTTTTTCCCTTTATTGTTGTAAATGTATATTCCACAATACGGATCTTCGCATTCTATCTTGCTAATATTTTTGTCAAATTCAATTTCCCATTTTTCCATAATTTTCTGTCATCTTCCCAGGGCGAATGCCCCACAAAATCTCTTATCTCCAAACTTATTTTTAAAAACTTCTTTATTTTCTTCCCTAATGTTCGGGTTGATATAGCAACACTTAATGCCTAGTGCTGTGCAAGTGATATATATCTGCTGTATCTTCACTCCTGCGTCCAGGTAGGGCATAAAATCTATCTCGTTTGGACTCTTATACGCTTGCATATCTGCCCATAATAGAACCATCTTGTCTGCCTTGCCTGACCAATTAGCTCCACCGACCAATAATCCCTCCAGTTCCCGTATATCTTCCTTATCATCGATTATCTGGATGTCTACTGCCTTACGCGCGCAACTGCTGGGGCAAGTGTCTGACATTATCTTGATTATTCCCAGTTCTTCTCTCGTTATTTCCTCTCCTGAATATATGCGGTGTGATGTGCGTGATTGGCTTATTTCAGCGAATATCTCCATTGCATATTTGTTTGAAAACGGCATCGTTCTTACTTCTTCTTGTTCTTCTCCTGCAATAATCCGCTTCTTGCGCTCCTGGTGCTTGAGGTATCGCTCCTGGTATGGGTCGAGATTATCCATATGGGTTATATTTAGGGTAATTAGCGGTGTTGGCGTCTGCCAATAACTTCTCCGACTTATGGGCTTGTTCCTGCTTCCACTTCACATATTCTTCCGTGTCTTCGCCTCTCTGCGCTATTGCTCCAGTCGTGGGAATATCTATCACTCTGTAGCCTGCGTTTTTGGCTCTTCTTCCGAACTCAACATCTTCGTGTCCGTATAAGGAATAATCATCGTGCATATAGCCTATCTTCTCGAATAGTTCGTGTTTTATTAGCTTTGGTCCGACATTTTCTGCGTCTCTTAACTCCTTGACCTCGAAAGGCTTGATAATTGCTATCCCTATGCCGTCTGTTAGGTGTTCTATCATACTCTTGAGCCAATTCTGGGGGAGTATCATATCCGTGGAGGGAATAACTGCGTGTCCTCTGGCTAGCCTAAATCCGGTGTTGTATCCTACTGCTGTTCCTCGGTTCTCGGGGAAGTAGATAGAGATGTCAGCGCTTATCCTGGGGATAATGTCAGATCCGTTGTCGATATGGATTATTTCGTCTATGGGATAGCCTGCTCGCTTGATATTCTCTCTGGCACACTTCTCAGCGGTCTTGGTTCTGTTGTATGTTAGGAGAATTACGCTTATCATTTTTATTGTGTTGGAAAATATATTAAAAAAAGCTCACATATCTGAGCTACCACTACATGTGATAACTAGATATATGAGCTAGGGTGTTCCCTTCGACCCACGGGGGTTCGGTTCTTCCGCTTGAATTGTCTATATATGCTTAATTATTTGAACTTTTAATACTACCTTCTGGTTCATTTTTTGGATTTCTATGTTAACATAATCGTTATCTACAGCCTCCGATAGCTCTTCCATCAATTTTTTCTTTTGTTCTTCTTCCATATATACAAAAAATCACCGAATAAGTAGCACAAATCTACGAGTTTCGGTGTTCGTTGATTACATAATAGCACACTGAATAAATACGTCAAGCCTTAAAACATCTTTCCCATTTCTTATTATTGATATACCAAGCTCTATATTCCAGATAAGCCTTT
>Ga0172377_10009015_pt1 | contig 10232 bp, 9 predicted proteins | sample Pumphouse3metaG_FD_119749 | JGI IMG/M metagenome (GOLD analysis project Ga0172377, IMG submission 119749) | Leachate microbial communities from a municipal landfill in Southern Ontario, Canada - Pumphouse #3 metaG | ecosystem: Engineered > Solid waste > Landfill > Unclassified | place: Canada... | reverse complement strand
GTTCCGTTTTACCTCTATCTGCAGCATCAATTACAATAGCTTGCCACAAACCCCTTGTCGGTGGCCACAGCGTATTTGATTGCAAATGATGCAAGGCATAGCCCCCACTTCCCAAACAAAAGAAAAGCATCAACAGACACCAAATCGTAATAGAAGGAAGATGGCGATGACGAAACGACACTACCAAAAATAAGAAAGAGATTAAGAATGTTATGATGGAAGCTGCTAGGACCATCCTAGCATGCCCCAGAACATCTGCGAGCAAAATACCTACCAGTAAAGGTAGAACACCATAAAGTAGAGGACTTCTATTAAAAATCTTTTGAAAAAACCTCAACGCGGAACCAGTCCTTTCAAAATATCGACTTCAGCAACAGGGTCAACAGCACCAAAAACTGCACTTCCTGCAACCAAGACATCCGCTCCAGCTCCATACAACGCTGCTGCATTCTTCCGATTCACGCCACCATCAATTTCGATCAGCGTCGACAAATTACGTCGGTCTATCATTTCGCGCAAACGGCGGGTTTTATCATAAATACGTTCAATAAATTTTTGTCCGCCAAAACCAGGATTGACTGACATCAGCAAAACCAAATCAGCATCTTCTAAAACATCTTCAATCATACATAGTGGTGTTGCTGGATTCAAAGTAACTCCAGATTTCATGCCAGCGTCACGTATTTGGTGCAGCACGCGATGCAAATGCACACAGGCCTCCTGATGTACATTCATGACCAAAGCACCCAACGCTTTGATTTCGGGTATAAACTTTTCAGGCTGAACAATCATCAAATGAACATCTAAAGGCTTTCGCGCGGACTTCTTTATGGCCTCCATCACGGGAAAGCCAAAACTAATATTCGGCACAAAGACACCGTCCATCACGTCCAAATGGAACCAGTCACAACGACTATTATTCATTAATTCCACATCGTCAGTCAAATGACCAAAATTTGCCGACAACAAAGAAGGTGCTAACATTTGTTTGCTCATTACATTCTTTTTGAGTTGAGCAAAGTTATCCATTTAATTATTTATAACCAAGTTTCCTCTCAAAAAAACCTTCAACTTTCAAAATACAATCAAAAAATAACCGCCCTTTTCCATTATAAAAAAGAAAAGGCGGTTCTTATTGACTCCATCTAGACCAAGAGTTAAAAACTTTTTACGTCAATTAGCGGAAGCTATAGCTTGATTTCCATCCAAATGCACGCGTTGTAACTTTCTGGCAAGATTTCTAAGATACGTGATTGTTTCATCACTAGGTGACATTTCTGACATTGTAAAATTATTCATGGGCAAATGGGTTTGATTATTGTTATAACGCCCAATTGCCCGGAATATTATATCAGCATAAATCATTTAATGTTAAAGAAATATTTTTCTCTGATACCATGCGCCGCATATTTATTAAGGCATAGCGCATTCTCCCTAATGCCGTATTAATACTAATATCTAAGGTATCTGCAATTTCTTTAAAACTCATATTGCTATAATAACGCATGTAAACCACTTGACTTTGATTTTCTGGTAATAACGAGCATAAAGTTTTTACGTCTGAAAGAGTTTGCTCATTTACTAACTGTGATTCATAAGAAAAGTCTGCGGATGTCATATCATTAAACACGTCGTATTCCACCTCGTCCTTAGAAACACTGTTCTCATTATTCTTTTGACGATAATAATCAATGATCAGATTGTGCGCAATACGTGTAAGCCACGCTTGAAATTTACCTGAAGCGGTGTAACGATGCGCTTGTATGCGCGTTATCACTTTAACAAAAGTTTCTTGGAAAATATCGTCAGCCAAACTTTCGTCGTGTACTGTATAATAAATATAAGAGAACAACTTTGATTTATATCTGTCGAGCAGAATATCAAAGGCTTCGTTATTACCATTAGCATACATCATAACCAATTCATCATCGGTCAACATGTTTCCTTTTTCCATTACTTACTAAATTAATTATTCAGAGTAACGTTTTTCTATAGGCAATAACTTTTATTGGTTGTTTTAATGCCACAAAGAAAATAATTTAAATTGAAACTACCAAATTTTTTTTGAAAAAACATCCATTACGTGCAATATTAACGTACTTGTAACGTTTCCGGGCATTTATAACCCCGTAAAAACTCTTCTACCGTCATATGTTTTTTACCGGATAATTGTAATTCACAGATATTCAGGAATCCATTTGGAAGTGCCACCTTTAAGAAACTGCGTTTATCTGTTATTACACGCCCTGTTTCATAGTTATGCTCCTCTACTTCTTTTTCCGTCTTGAATATTTTCATCATTTCCGGATATTTACCGCCTTCCAACATCGTCCAAGCAGCAGGAATCGGGGACAAACCACGCACAAAGTTATACACCGACTCCACACTTTGACTCCAATTAATACGGCAAGTTTCACGAAAGATTTTAGGTGCCAGTTTCAACTCCGTTTCAGATGAAATTTTTTGTGGTTGCGAATGAATCGTACCATTTAATATAGCATTTACGGTTTTAACGACCAAATCACCTCCAAGCTGCATCAAACGGTCATGAACATCTTCAAAAGTATCTGTTTCTGCAATGGGGACGTGCACTTGATCAATGATTTCTCCAGTATCAATATCTTTTTCTATAAAAAAAGTTGTGATCCCAGTTTCTTTTTCTCCATTCATAATGGCCCAATTAATGGGCGCCGCGCCCCGATATTGTGGTAGTAACGAGGCATGTAGGTTAAACGTACCTAACCGAGGCATTGTCCAAACGGCCTCTGGCAGCATCCGGAAAGCTACCACAATCTGCAAATCTGCTTTCAACAAACTTAATTGTTCGAGAAAAGCTTCATCTTTTAATTTTTCCGGTTGTAAAAGAGGTAAACCATTTTGCAACGCATATTCTTTCACCGGACTTGGGGTTAATTGATCACGGTGCCGGCCCATATGTTTATCCGGCGTCGTCACAACTCCTACCACATTATAACCACCTTCAACCAGTCGTCTCAAGCTCTCTACCGCAAAATCAGGAGTTCCCAAATACACTATTCTTAAATCTTCCTTCTTCATTCGTTTTCCTCCTTATCTGTCTTTATTCTTCCGAAAAATCAACTAACATCTGACGATAAGCACTATAAAGGCGCACTTGATCAATCAGTCCCACAAATTTGCCACTAGCATCCACCACAGGCAGTTCTTCTGCTTTCGTTTTTTGAAAACGATCCATCACATGCGTCATAGAATCGTCCATATTTAAGAGGCTAGGAGGATCTTCCATCAACTGTTTTGCAGTAAACGTATGATATAATTCCTGCCGGAATACGACCTTACGAATATCATTTAGATAAATAATGCCATGCAATGTTCCGATACCATCCACAACAGGAAATACATTGGCTTTCTCTTTGGCAATCAACAGCACCAGTTTTCCTAATTCCATATCAGGATCTATGCGCATACAATATTTATCAATAATACTATCCATACTCATCAATGTCAGGATGGATTGATCTTTATGGTGAGTTATAAGTTGTCCCTTTTTAGCCAGACGCATAGCATAAATACTGTGAGGTTCAAATGCCACAATCGTAAGATATGAACTGACAGTAACAATCATCAACGGCACCAACATTCCATAGCCACCCGTCAATTCTGCTATCAGGAAAATACTTGTTAAAGGGGCATGCATAACAGCTGCCATGACACCTGCCATGCCCAAGAGAGCATAGTTTTTTGTCGGTATCTGCATGCCAACACCCATGCTATCCCACAATGTAGCAAATATGAAGCCACACAAACATCCTAAATACAATGAAGGAGCAAAAAGCCCGCCACAACCGCCACCTCCGGTGGTTGCAGTAGAAGCAAACACCTTTAGGAGCATAATCATGCTCAACACCGGAATCAGCAGTTCATTGTGACCATAAAACAGCGAATTATTCAATAAATTATACGGATTCCCATTGAGCAGGATGGCAATACTATCGTAACCTTCTCCATAAAGTGGTGGAAAAAGAAAAATCAAAATACTCAGCATAGAACCACCCAAGGCCAATTTTGTATACATGCCTTTTCGCTTTCGGAATACATCTTCCAAAGCATTTGATGCCCACGTGAAATAAAGAGAAACCAATCCGCAAAACACACCTAGCATAATACTGGAAGGTACGCGTTCCACAGAAAATGCGCTGTCCAGATGAAATGTAAAAATAGAGCTGGCCCCAGTAAAACAATAGGTCAACACTGCTGCCGTTACGCACGATACAAGCAACGGTAGAAGTGACGCCATCGTCAAATCCAGCATCAGTACTTCCAGTGTGAAAAGCAAACCCGCAAAAGGAGCTTTAAAAATACCTGCAATAGCTCCAGAAGCACCGCATCCGATCAATAACATCAATGTCTTTTGATCCACATGAAAAACATTTCCCAAAGTGGAACCAATAGCAGAACCCGTCAATACGGCAGGTGATTCCGCTCCCACAGATCCTCCGAAACCAATCGTAATGGAACTGGCCAATACGCTAGACCAACAATTATGTTTTTTTATATGACCCTGACGACGCGAAATAGCAAAAAGAATTTTTGTCACGCCATGACCAATGTCATCACGCACTACATATTTTATAAATAAAGCTGTAAGCAAAATACCGATTACGGGATAAAGCAAATACAGCCAGTTCATCTGCGTCACGTCAAAGCTGCTCGTCAAAACATATTTAATTTCTTCAATCAACCATTTTAGCAATTGCGAAGCCACCGCTGTAAGCACTCCTACGGCAAAAGCCAATTCAATGAGTAGCTGACGACGACTCAAATGCCTTTCTTCCCAAGTCACAAAACGACTGGCGAAAGTTTTATGCTCCCTATGTTCTTCTACTTCCAGCAATGCTAATATTTTATTATCATTCGTACCTCACAACAACTTCCTATGCGCGGATAATTTTCACTTCACCTCGAGCACCTAATTTAATAATGGTCGACGGTTTCGCTTTAGAATGATCCGCTTGGCGATATTCTACAATATAATCTACTGCTTGGCGAATTTCTTCACTAATTTCATCAAAATCTTGAGGCGCAGGTTCACCACTAATATTTGCTGAAGTTGACACAATGGCCCTTCTAAAACGTTGGCATAATTCCTGGCTAAACGGTTCTGACGTAATGCGCATTCCTACACTACCATCTTCTGCTAGAAGATTTGATGCTAAATTACGGGCACCATCAAAAATCACAGTTGTCGGCTTTGTATTCATCTCAATGACATCCCAAGCCACCGGCGGCACTTCACGTACATAAAATTCCACTTTTGCTTCGGAGTCTACCAGTGTAATGAGGGCCTTTGAATCTGCCCTGCGCTTAATTTCATAAATTTTTTTCACAGCCTCTTCGTTTGTAGCATCACACCCTAATCCCCAAACCGTATCGGTTGGATAGAGAATTACGCCTCCACGGTTCATCACTTCCACAGCCTTTCGAATGTCCTCCCGAAATACACTGTGCGGAACAGTCTTTCCCTTTCTGGAAGCTACTTCCTGATCAGATAATTCTTCTTGTTTCGCCATTTTTTCAGCTTTCTTTTCATTGCATTCAGTATACATTTTACCAAATGGATTACAAAAATACATATTTTCTCCTTCAAAGCAGCAATTAATTGTTTGATTCCATTTCAAAACCCTTCTTTTTTATTTCAAGTCATTTTTAAAATGGTCTTCGCAAACTCTATTCTTTTATGCTCAAAAAATACAAGAACGACTTATACAGCTTTTTATACTTTTCATGTACAACTTATATCTATAGTCTTAAAGCCTCCAAATAAAGAATAATGTGTACCTGATTTCAACAACATCGCTAGCAATCGAGTCCATTCATTCACACTATACAGAAGATGTTCGCATCAGGGATGTGACGTTTACGTATTTTGCTCAACAAAAGATACTTATAACGATAAGTAGCAGCTGCGCATGCCTTAATTGCCTACATGAAAAGTTCTCTTAATGTTTAATAGGAACCTATCTACAACAGAGGGGCTTAGATGTTGTTATTTGTAAAAAACAAGTGGTCATTTGAAAAAAACAAGAGGCCATTCGTTGAAAATAAAACAAATACATTTTGAAATGTGACAAAGAAATTTTCAGACAAGTTTGAAGTGTCGTAAGAAAGGCTTCAATCGGTAAAGCTGGGAATTTAACAAATTGCGGTTATTATAAACGCGCGCATCTAATGCTTTCGTCGGAGTTCATGACTTATTTCAAGATAACTAAAGTAGAATCCAGCTCAGAAAGAGTATGGATTCGTTTAGCATTAAGAATTTAGGTAACAACAGATGCTACTAACCTCCACATCCATCTGCCACCACGAATTTTAAATGCTTCAATTACATTCTTTTTTTTTAAACTGCATTGTATAGGTCAGGACTTTAACCAGACAGAAACATTTTACTTCGCAGGGTCTTTGATACACTTGATACAGTTCATTCTTTGGCTGAAATTCTATCAGGATATGGTGTCCCAAATGAAATAAATGCGTGGCAAGCCGAAGAACAGCCTCACCTAATATTCGTTTGTAAAATGGAAACGAATATGTTTGAAATCATGCTGCGCCATTTGAAGTACATAACCACTATCCGCAAGGAACACATCGCGACCATCACGATCCTGTGCCATATACTGATATTTACGTTTCTTGAATTGTTCCAACTCTTCTGTATCATCGCTTTCAACCCAACAGGCCTTATAAAGGCTTACTGGCTCCCAACGACATTTTGCATTGTATTCGTTTTCCAAGCGATACTGAATAACTTCAAATTGCAGCTGTCCTACGGTTCCGATAATTTTACGACCATTAAACTGATTAACAAACAGCTGAGCCACACCTTCATCCATTAATTGTTCAATGCCTTTTGATAATTGCTTACTGCGCATAGGATCAGCATTTTCAATATATTTGAACAATTCGGGAGAAAAGCTGGGTAATCCGCGAAAATGCAAATTTTCACCTTCTGTAAGAGTATCTCCTATTTTAAAGATTTGATTGTCAGGAAGTCCAACAATATCGCCGGCCCAGGCCTCATCTATGGTACTTTTTCGCTGCGCCATAAACTGTGCAGGAGAAGAGAAACGTACCGTTTTACCCAAACGCACATGCTCATAAGGTTTATTGCGTTCAAAGCGTCCGCTACAAATCTTGCAAAAGGCAATACAACTGCGATGATTAGGGTCTATATTCGCCGTAATCTTAAAAATGAAACCGGTAAATTTGTCTTCATTAGGTTGGACAATTCGTTCTATGGCCTGAGTTGGGCGAGGAGAAGGAGCTATCTCAACAAAACAATCGAGTAACTCCTTTACACCAAAATTATTCAGGGCAGAACCAAAAAAGACGGGAGCGACATCAGCGGAAAGATAGGTTTGCACATCAAAAGGAGAATAAACGCCATCTATCAGTGTCAGGTCCTCACGCAACTTATGAGCATCTTTCTCCCCTACATGCTGTTCCAAATCAGCAGAATGAACATCAACCTCAACTGTTTCAGATACATGTTGCTTGTCTGGAACAAAAAGATGAAGATTATGCTCATACATATTATAAACGCCCTTAAATTTGGCTCCTTGATTAATTGGCCAACTTAATGGACGCACGGAAATTTCCAATTCCTTTTCTAATTCATCAAGCAAGTCGAATGGGTCACGACCTTCTCGATCCATTTTATTAATAAAAATAATGACAGGCGTGCGTCGCATGCGACAAACTGTCATGAGCTTTCGTGTTTGGGCTTCTACTCCTTTTGCTCCGTCCACAACAATGATCACACTATCCACCGCCGTCAACGTACGAAACGTGTCTTCTGCAAAATCCTGATGACCAGGAGTATCAAGAATATTAATTTTATAACCTTCGTAATCAAACTCCATGACTGAAGTTGTAACGGAAATTCCACGTTGTTTTTCTATTTCCATCCAATCGCTCGTAGCCGTCTTACGAATTTTATTGTTCTTTACGGCACCAGCCACCTGAATCTGACCGCCAAAAAGCAGAAGCTTCTCAGTCAGAGTAGTTTTTCCCGCATCAGGGTGTGAAATAATAGCAAAAGTTCTTCTTCTTTGTATTTCGTCAATCATACTTTTTCTTGCTGTTCCAAAATAGTGATACACTTACGAAGGCTGTCCTCCCAATAAGGAATTTCGAGATGATAGGTTTCCTTAATTTTCGATTTGTCTAACACCGAATAATGTGGTCTTGCAGCAGCAGACGGATACTGATCTGTGCGCAAAGGCAGTACGTGACAAGTTCTAATACCAGCCAAACGATGGATTGCTTTAGTAAAATCGTACCAGGAAATGACTCCTTCATTACTAAAATGAAATATACCGGGTTGAACACCTTGTTGTAAAATAGAAAAAATAACAGCAGCAAGGTCGCTAGCACTCGTAGGTGTCCCTATTTGGTCAAAAACAACGCCAAGATTTTCTTTTTCACGTCCCAAACGAAGCATGGTCTTTACAAAATTATTGCCATAGGGAGAATAAAGCCACGCCGTTCTCAAAATAACCGTACGTTCGCAGCCTGCAAGTACAGCCTCTTCCCCTCCTAATTTAGTATGACCGTAAACAGAATTCGGGCAGGTTTTCATATCTTCACGATAAGGAATACTTCCCGTTCCATCAAACACATAATCAGTAGAAATTTGAATCATAATTCCACCCCGATTACCTACAGCACGAGCTAAAAAGCCGGGAGCGACGGCATTCAGTTTTTTTGCAAGAACTTCATTGGCTTCTGCCTTATCTACAGCAGTGTAAGCAGCACAATTGATTACACAATCGACGGCTTCATGATTCACCAAATTTTTAACAGCCTGTTCGTCACAAATATCCAACTCTGCAACGTCTGTAAAAATGTAATGATGCTCTGTATACACCTTCGCAAGATTTTGCACCTCGTGGCCCAATTGGCCATTACATCCTGTCACTAATATATTCATATTGTTCTAAAATTCAAGAGGTTCTTCGCGATCCTTTTTATAATAATCCGAAAGCATCCCAACAAAAGTTGATATTGTTTTCAACGCTTTTTCTGTTTCCTCACTTACAGTCTTCTGCTGTATGCGCAAAAGCATAATGCCGTAAAGAAATTCAAAGCACGTTTCCAACTCGTTTTCCTGCTTCTGGCCATTCTTCATCCGCAATTCCACAATGATAGGCAATGCATTAAAATAAGCAGCACGATAATAGGGAAATTTGGAAGAGTTCATTAACTGAGTATGTAACTCGCTCAAATTCTGAATCACGTTTTTGTTGATTTGAAGATGTCCATGCTCCGCAACACCCTCACGATGCATCATTTGAATCATATTCTCATACCATTCTTCCAGTTGGCGGCGCGGCTCATCAGAAAGATTTGTATAACGTGAAAGATATACAACCTTAAACTTTTCAAAGTCCAGATGAAAAGCGCGCAACAAATCTTCTACCTGCCACATATAGAGGAGATATTCGGCAATATTGCTTTTTCTCAGTTTCTCAGCTACAAACATTTCAATAGATAGAATGAAGCCCCAGTAGCGTAAATACAAATCCGAACAACGAGGCCAAAATAACGATACCCCCAAGTGTAAGATTTAAAATGCGAATAAAACGAACATTAAAATGCGTACGTATTTTATTGACCAAATATGAGAGTCCTAACCACCAGAGCATTGCACCTATAAACATAGAAGCATATCCAAGCACTTGTTCAACTGGATGTTCTGGAACAATAAAAGCAAAACGAGCAAAAAGCGCAATAAACAAGAAAACTATAAGCGGATTTGAGAAAGTAATCAAAAAAGCCGTAAAGAAGTTGTGAAGCAACGTTCCTTTTTCTTTTGAAACATGGCGGAAATTCTTTTCAGGGTCACTGCGGAACATATACAAACCAAAGATAAACAACATGGCGCTGCCAATGAGCTGCATTTTAAACATATTGGCTTCGTTGCTGATGAAATCCATCACGAAAGACATGCCAAATCCTGTTATCAAGGCATAAATCAAATCACTCAAAGCAGCACCCAGCCCTGTGGCAATGCCGTACTTCATGCCTTTTCTTAAAGTGCGCTGAATGCAAAGAATTCCCACCGGACCGGTCGGCGCAGAAGCAACTACACCTACAAACAGGCCCTTAAATACCAATTCTACAGTACTTACTGGTTCGATTCCAAACATACGGGTGCAAAATTCGCACTTTTTTATGACACAAAGAAAAAGATT
>Ga0172377_10009012_pt1 | contig 10236 bp, 9 predicted proteins | sample Pumphouse3metaG_FD_119749 | JGI IMG/M metagenome (GOLD analysis project Ga0172377, IMG submission 119749) | Leachate microbial communities from a municipal landfill in Southern Ontario, Canada - Pumphouse #3 metaG | ecosystem: Engineered > Solid waste > Landfill > Unclassified | place: Canada... | reverse complement strand
TTGCCCACATTGCCAGCAAACATTAAGTCTATAACGCCGTTATCTATCGTTTCAAAATTCGATTTTTCAAAAATTGTATCAGCATATTGAGGCAAGTATTCAATGTCCAAATTCTCACAATAAGGAAGACGTTTAATATAGCCTATGTGCTCATTTGTAGAAACAAGAATTTTGTTACATTGAGAATAAATTAATGATGATACTTTTTTGTAGTGTTTATAAATCAATGACTTAGCAGATATGCCGCCTGCCAATAACGATTCTGGCCATAGATCCATTCCGTACATTAAAAGAGGTTTTTTGAATTTTTTTGTATAAGTAATAGCTGTTTTTACAAGCATAATTGGAGACTCTTCAATAGCAAAAACCACATCAAAATTATCGTCTAATTTTTTAGCGATTTTGCTACCATAATGAGGAAAAGAATAATAATTTAAAATACGATGCAATGAATCATGTCTTCTTTCAATGAGCTTCGCACGAATAATCTTTACATTATTGCGTTCTTGAATTCTATTTTCGCCATGTCTGTATCCATAATAAATAAAACCTTGAGGATAATTAGGCAATCCAGTTAAAACTGTCACATCATTGCCTTTTTCTTGTAAAGATTCGGCAATATCTGTCACTCTCGAATTTTCAGGCCAATAATACTGGCTAACAATAAGAATTTTCATTTTGGTTTATTTTGGGAGTAGATTTTATTAAACGAATCAAGTATGAAAGGCGACTGAGTTTTGAACCAAAAATTATCATCAAACTTTTGCAAACAATTCAATGAATATTTATCAAAGTTCTCAATTATATCTGTCATTGCATTCTCAATTTCAGTTTTATTATCAATGTCAATTAATCTACCTTCGATTTTGTCGTTTAAAAATTCATTAAAAGCAGCAATGTTACTAAACACACTAGGCGTACCAAAGGATAGAGACATCGGCAAAACACCACTTTGTGCTGAGTTGGTATAACCGAGCCATAACACAGCAGTTTTCGAATAGGCAATAGCCATTTCCTCATCAGAAAGAAAATTGCCTTGTTTGATTTCAATTCGCTCTTTTAAAGTTTCTTTTAATCTTTTGCAAATTTCCTCATCAACATTTGAACTAGTAGCGATAAGAAAGTTAATATTTTTTGGCAAATTATTAGACAACGCAAATTCCACAAAATTATTAAAGCCATGATTCATAGCCACGGTTCCAATGTAAGAAACATATTCTCTTTTTAAATCCGCAACAACAGGCTTATCAAATAAAAGATGTTGCATTCCGTGAGCAATCTTTAAATTTTTACGTTTCTTTTCATAAAGATTTAGTGAGTTTTGAGAAGGCATAATTATATAATCAAATTTTCTAACTAATCTAGGCCCATTAAAAAATAATAATCCAAAATAAAGAATTATACTTCTAAGTTTCAATCCATAGTCTTTAGTAATGGTTTTCAGATTAGTTAAAGGCTCGTGGTACAAGTAAACAAATTTTGAAACTGGATTTTGTTTTTTAATTTTTTTAATCAAGCGCAAGTTTTGAGTACTAGGAGAAACAAAAAAATATAAATACTTTGTTTTCTTATCAATGCCTTTAAAGGAGATAGGCTTGCAATCGGAAGGAAGATTATTAGATGAATAATTAGAACAATCTTTCAAGAAATATGTCTCGTTTCCGCTAACGCTTTTGAAGATTCGATTATATGAACTAATTGTATATTTATGAGCTGGTTTATAATTTGGTGACACAAAAATAATCTTCATTTATTTATCCTCAAATGTGCTTTCTAAAAATCGTAGCAGACTCTTCGCAATGTTTTCAGGACTACATTCCAAAGATGCTTTATGTGCGTTTGTGAAGAATTGAGTCTTTTTTTGGCAATCTAAATTTTCAAATTTTAAAATCGTTTTCGAAATACAACGATAACTAGGTCTGCAAACAAACCCAATGTCATATTTTTCAATCAAATCAAAACTTCCAGAGGCATTTGTTGCAATGCAAGGTACACCGGTTAGTAACGATAGATAAACATTGGGGTTCCAACCATCAATATTCGAAGGTACAACAATACATTTTATTTTAATGGATCTTAGATAATCAATAATATCGCATGGATCTATAGAAGGCACCAATTTAATGTTCTTAAACTTTTGGATACTATGCATTACTTTCTCAGAGTCGACCCCGTAATTGCCAATGATTAAAAGATTTAGTTTTTGATTTCTTTTGAAAAATTTTAAAAGTTTATTCAATCCTTTGTTGACAAAGTCATTTCTTCCAATGTAACAATATGAACCATTTTCCAAATCCAAAAAATTAGATTCGCACTGGGAATAAACTAAATCAGTTATATAGAAAAAAGGCAATGATGGTTTGTGCCAACCAATTAATTTGTAATAGTCATCAGCAATTTGTCCAATTGGCAAAAGGAAATCAATAAAATTAGATGCTCTACTAATAACTTTTCTATATTTGAATTTTAATAGGATTTTTTTCGCATTCCTAAAATGTCCCATAGGGCAGGGAAGTTCTGTGTAACAGCCCACTATCACACGACTATTTTTTTGCTTTTCTTCTTTTAAAAAATTATAAACAAATGAATTAAAACCATTAATAACATTAATTGAGTCATCAGCAATTGTGTGGAAGTCGACATTACTTAAATTTTTATGAACAAGAATACAACCTAGTTCATTAAGTGTTCCTTCGTCAAATCCTTTTCGATTTGAAACATAATCATCTCTAATATAAATGTTCATTGAATTGCCAAGTAGTTTTTTAAGGGGTTTAAGAAACCCTGCTGTGGCAAAGGGTGGCCGTTCAAGCCAAAAGTTTATTTTTTTCATAACAATAATTATAAATGATTATTAATATCATTTGCTTTATAATGATAACATGGTTATTCAACAAAGCATGAAAAAATTAGCGACATACATCATGTCGTTTTTGAAACGCCCACTAATCATAATTTACTTTTTCTTCGCTTGTTCGTTTTCTCTTTATGCTATATCTGATTTGCTTACAAGTGCACAAACATACCATAGAAACGCTGATCGTACTTGGTCGTACGTATTTTTAGGATTCTTATTGCTGTCAATTGTTATAGGCATTGTTTACTTATCAATCAAAAGTGTCCGTGAAAAAACAATCAAACAACTTTTATCTTCAGTTAATTTTGTTCTAGTTGGGGCAATTTTTTCATTGATAATAATTGAGGCAATTTCATCTTTAATTAACAATATATCCATTTCAGAAATGTTTTCTGTATTGGTATATCCAGTTATATTTTTGCTAATTTATATCTTTTTTGTACTAATGAAGCATTTCAAGCTTGAAAAACAATACATCAATAATTCATTCCTATTTTTCTTTATTTTATATGCTCTATTCTTTATATTTTACTTTTTTTACATACAAGGAAAACCGCTTGGTGGCACATTAAGAATGCCAACTTTGGCACATGTATTTTTTTCTCTTAGCATATTCTGTTATTTGAGAAGGGTGATTAACGAAAAAAGTAAAATCGCACTATATTTTATCTTTCTCCCTATTGTTGTCTTAAGTGGCAAGATGAGTGTAACAGTCATTTTATTTGTTTTTCTCTTATCAGATTTGATCACCTCATCATTCTTTAAAAAGAATAAAACTATCATGCGTGTTATTCTAATTTTTATATTTGTAGTTAGCATTGGAATAATCATTATCTCCAACACTACACAAGGAAACTTTCTAGCTAACAACTTTTCATTTAAAGCTTTGATTTATTCTGGAAGACTGGAAAACTGGAGTAATATTCTCCCTCACGTTAAAGAATTCACATTCGCCGAATGGCTTTTTGGCAAGGGGCCTGGAGCGACAATGCAGTATAACAATGGCACAGCTGCTCACAATGATTTTATAGAATATCTTTTTGATTTTGGAGTAATTGGACTACTAGCTTTATTAGGTTTTGTAGCTTCTCTGTTCTATCAATATTTTTCTAATAAAAATATTGATAAACGCGAGATGAAGCTAATGATATTTTATTTGTTAACCCTAAATTTAATTAGTGCGTTTTTCATCAATATGAACATGCTTTTCATGATATTACCAGTTTACGACATTGAAAAGGGAACTCAAACCGAGAAACAAATTAAGGAAAAATATTACGAGGTAACGATATGATTGAGAAGAGCATTAAATGTACTGCTTGTGGCGCATGTCTCGAAATTTGCCCAAAAAATGCAATAACTATGCAATCTGAGTATGGATATAAATACCCCAGTATTGATCAATCTCTTTGCATAAAATGTGGTCTTTGTTCAAATGTGTGCATGCTAAACAAGCCAAACGAGGAAAACTGCGTTAGCTATAAAAAATACGCTTTTAGAATGAACTCCTTAGACATATTGAATTCATCAAGTGGTGGATTTTGTTATTCACTATCAGTAGCTTTTATTAATAACAAAAAAGGAATAGTGTATGCCGCAGTATTTAATAAAACTAATAAAGTTGTTGAACACAAAAGACTAACAAGCGTCGGTGAAATAAAAGCATCGAGAGGCTCCAAGTATGTTAAAAGCGAACATTGTCAGGTGTTTAAATTAATAAAAAATGATTTAAACAAAATGGATAATGTACTCTTTATTGGTATGCCATGTGAGGTGCAGGGATTATTAAACTACTTAGGAAAAGAATTTCCGAACTTGTACACAGTTTCATTACTTTGTGGAGGGGCAGTTTCTAACGTATTTTTTACCAAATATCTAGCCGAAATAGAAAACAAGTTTAAAAATAGAGTTCAATCTATAAATTTTAGAAATAAAACCTATGGTTCTAATATCTATTGCACATCTATCAATTTTGACAATGGGGAAGAAAAAATACTTAATCACAGATATGACTATTTTATAGCACTCGAAGGTTCTAACTATGTTCGTCCTTCTTGTCATATTTGCAACTTTACCCCTGAATCAGCAAAATCCGACTTTGTGGTTGGAGATTGTTTTGGAGGAGAGTCTAGAGAAAATGGCGTTTCAGCAGTATTTGTTAAGCAACAAGCAAAAACAAACGACCTAATAGGTGAACTAGGATTGCAACTAACTTTCAACGACAAAATTAGAGTGTCATCAAGGGCTATTAATAATAAAAACTTGAAACAGAGTAACACTCCTACTGAAGATACTTACAAAAAGTTTTACTTCGACACCAGCAAAAGTTTAAAATATGCTATAAAAGTCAATGTATTTAAGAATTATAGTGTTAAGCAAAGAATATATGGGGTACTTCCAATAAAACTTAAGGCGTTTTTAGTAAATAAAAATGAAAAATAAACTGGTAAAAACATCCGCATACATATTTATGCTAACTCTAATTGTTAAAGCTTTAGGGTTTTTGCGCGAAGTTATTGTTGGCTATTTTGGTGGCACATCGGCTATTACCGATGCATATAATATTTCCAATACAATTCCAAATTTCTTTTTTGTTGTCATCACACAAATAATTGCTATTGCTTTTATCCCAATATTCTTATCAATTAAAACAAATTCCGGCGAACAAGAAAGCAATAAGTTTGCGAACAAGTGTTTAGTTTTAATATTAATAATAACAAGTATTTTTTCAATATTAATGGCTCTATTTCCAGATTTTTTAACAAGTATTTTTGCTTCTGGAATGGACGCTAAGACAAAAGAAATGTCTTCTCAGTTATTGAGAATATGTTGTTGGTCTGTTATTTTCCAATCATTCACAATAATTTTTTCTTCATTTTTGAATGCAAAGAAATATTTTATCCCTCCCATTTTATGTGGGCTAATTCTTGATGTTGTTACAGTTGTTTTATTCTTTGTGTACTCAAAGAGCGGAAACATAATTTGGATAGGATTAATTCAATTATTATCATGCTTATTGCAAGCAATAATGCTTGGAATTTGCGCACATAAAGCTGGTTTTAGAATAATATTAGATAAGAATCTTTTTGATAAGAACATAAAGAAGGTTCTTATTGTATCGATACCAGCATTGATAAGCGTTGGTGTCTACGAAATCAACGTACTTGTCGACAAGAACTTTGGCTCATATTTTGGAACAGGGTCCATCTCTTCTCTATCATACGCTCAAACAGTCAATAATTTATTTTACACTTTAATTGTCAACTCAATAATCGTTGTTGCTTATACATCGTTCAGCGAAATGGCAGCAAAAAACGAAAAAAAAGAAGCAACTCGATTGCTCGCAACCTCAATTAAAAGGATATTGTTCATTACTATTCCTCTAGTTTTTGTTGTTATTTTATATTCGAAAGATATAATTACAGTTTTATTTATGAGAGGAAAATTTGATGCTTACAGCGTTGACTTAACATATAAAAACTTGATCTGCTATGTTATTGGATTACCATTTTTATCGCTTTCGTTTTTAGCAATGAGGTTTCTTTATGCAAACAGAGATTACTATGTTGCAATTTTAATATCAACAATAGGGTTATTAGCAAATACTGGATTTAATTTCGTATCGTATTATTTGACTAATTTTGGTCCCGCTGGAATTGCCATGGCCACTTCAATCTCGTCATTATTGCAAACAGTTTTAATATATGCTTATATAAAGAAAAAATATGGAACATCAATACTAAATCAGAGTGGACCATTAATTCTTTCTTCGCTAATTACTTCTATATTATTGATACCTGTAGTTTTTGCGGTTAACAGATTATTTTTTAATGTAAAAATAATTTATATAACATTGCCTTTGGAGATAATAATTGTCTTATGTTTTTACTTGTTAATTTCTTTTTTGTCCGAAGCGGAAGCAATGAAAGAATTCAAAAAGTTTTTGTTTAGGAAAAAAGAGAAGAAATAAACAGTAATCTTTATACCTAAAAACACGATTGCAACAATTTGGGCCCAGCCTAAATCAACCCATACAGATTCTTTGTATAGATCACTTTCTTCAAAAAGAATTGGAAAATTCGGATATTTGTCTAAAAAAGAGCTCACATAACAATAGGCACTTATGCCATTCACTTTTGAATAAATTGTATTTGAAAAAGAAAAAAAACAAAATAAACACACTGCTAAAATGAACGATAAATAAAACATCCATTTGTGACCTTTTTTGTAATATAAAACATCAAAAATCACTATAGCTAAAATAAAAAGAATAACTAAACAAAATACTATAGACGATCCTAAATAATTGTTATTGAATGCTACTTCAAAAAAATTAAATGTAATGTTTGATATTTCAGTCAAACTTAAATCATAAATATAAACTTTATAAATATGAATATTAATGATTGGAAAAAACAAAACAAAAAGTAAAACGATTACACTTAAACATAAATGACAAATTAGCAATTTACTCTTCACTCTTTAGCCCCTTCAAAAAGGTTGTCTAAACTTCTAGTCTTCAATGAAGATAACACCTCATTTATTTTTTTAAAATCGATGTCAGAATTTGGAAAAGAAGTATCAGAAACGGATTTCACATCAACTACTCTGTCCTGCAGAGATACCTTAGAAAGAAAGTCAACAACTCTAGATTTTAACGAATTTGCCGTCTCACGGTTTGAATTGATAAAGGAAACAAATTGTTTATTCAAATTTACTGAAAATGCTGTTCCGTGAAATGAATTAGTTACTACAAATTCAGAGTAATTAATTAAATTAACAAACTCAGAGGGGCCCGCTTTATAATAACCTCTTTTTGTAAAATTGAATTTATCAATATTTTTTCTTCCAATGATAACCACTTTATTTCCACTTTTTCTAGATAATAAATGTGCGTATTTAATCATTTGTTTTTCAACTATTTTATCGCCAGGCATTAAGTAGACCAAAATATACTTAAAATTAAGCAATCTTGAAGTACAAAATTTGCTTTTCCAGTCATTTTGATTGATTAAAAGAGTAGGATCCAAATCAACAGTTTTACTAATATGAGCTAATGAAGAAACTTGTTCTAGAATATTACATCCAGTATTTTCTCTCAATGAGATGTGTTTAAATTCGGCCAAGGAATATGAAACGTCGTCCAACCAGTTATTGGGGATTTTTTCAACGCCAAAACTTGCTGCATAAGAAATCTTGGTCGCGTTGGTTTTGAAGCGTAATAAATATGCGCTATCGAAACCGTTAAGATAAGGATTCCATACTTGATCACTTCCAACGATAAAGTAATTGCAATCAATTGATCCAAGATGTTGCGCGTTAGAATAAACGGTGTTTGAAATTGGTATTAAGCTTCTGAACTTTAATTCATTTTGCTTTCTCACCTTATCAATGGAGAGCCAAGGAAAAACTTTATTGTAAAAGAAAGCTAAAATAGTTCTAATTTTACTGCGTTGAATTTTGCTGCCGTTTTTATAATTTATTACTTCAACATCAAAATGTTTTGATAGAATGGTGCTCAAGGCATAAAGTTGAAGCAGCCCACCATAATTCGCTGTATTCACATACGATAAAACGCAAACTTTTTTCATTTAAAAAATACCTCATAAGGGGAATTTACGATAGAATCATCGAATTTCTTCTTCGCAAATTGATAACATCGTAATTTGTAACTATTTAGTTCGCCACAATCAAATAAAGCAATTTCGTCTAACTTTGAAGAAAACTTCTCTATATCAGACAACTGGTATACAAATCCACATCCAATGTCTTTAATAAATGTCCACGGAGTAGTGTCGCTCATAACCGGAATGCAGGACGACTTTAAAGATTCGTAGACGACATGCCCGAAATTTTCTGATTTTGTCGGGAACAAAAACACATCATATTTTGAAAAAATCTCTGTTACTTTTTCTGGTAAAAAAGAGCCTTTGTAAGAGAAACGCACATTATTAGGCAATTGTTTAGCTTTTTCTACACAAAAATCAAAATATGTTTGTTCTTCAATTGTTCCATAAACATCGAAGACAATATTTTGTTTAGAGCGAAGCAATATATCAATGCAAGCAGATAAGCCTTTCTTCTCATGAATTCTAGAAATATGGACCACCTTTAGAAAATCAGACTTTGTATCTCTTTGTATTAGTTTGCTATCACTAAACGATATAGCATCTTCTGCAATCACGATTTTTGCTTTATTCCCGTAGATTGTTCTGACCGCTGCCGCTTCTTCCTCCGAAGTGGCAGACCACATGCATGAATTGAATACCTTGAGCAATTTTGTGTATAGGAAAAAAATCTTTTTCTTAATCATTTTTGACTTTCGCATGTTAATAACGTTTGTAAAAAATGAGCCCATAGGAGCAATCACGACTCTTGGAGTCTTGTGTTTTCGAGCAAATTTTCCGGCTGAAATAGCAAATTTAGTAAAAGCTCCTGTGCAGTAAATAACATCAAAATTTGAAATAATGTTTTTAAAATAACCGGCATTAAAGAACTCTTCTGATGCATAGAATATTTTGCAATTATTTGAATAGGTAACCCATTCGTTTGATTTAACCGAGGCATAAGCATTGCTATCACCCCAATCATGATTAGGACAGAAAATAAAAAATTCATAGTTTTCTTTCACTTCAAAGGCGGAAAGAAGATTCTTAATGGTAATAGCCGGTCCACCAATTTTAAATCCAGGGAAAAACGATCCAATTGTAATTAATATTTTTGTTTTCATTTACCTTTAACTGCTCCAAACAGTTTCAAAATTGTATAAAAGAAGATTCCACAGTCAAAGAAGAAATTCATTCTTTTGGCGTATTCAGAATCCCATTTAGCTTTAAATTCAGGATTGTGTTCTCGCTTCATCTTTATTTGAGCGTATCCACTGATACCTGGTTTGACATCATAAGCATTAGGAGTATATTTCTCTCTGCACTCAACAAGGTAATCCTCGTTATGAGCGCTCCCCGGTCTTGGTCCAATAAACGCCATTTGACCAACCAATATATTTAATAATTGAGGAGTTTCATCAAGAGAAGTAGCTCTTAAAAATTTTCCAAACTTGGTGCTCATATCTTTTTGTGATTGTTCATTCATATCAGAAGGAGCTAGATTTGGATTCACATCGGTTCTCATTGAACGGAATTTAATCATCTTGAATACCTTTTTATGCTTGCCTATTCTCTCTTGAGCAAAGAATGGATGACCTTTTGTAACAATCGCGTTAATAGGAATAATCCACCACCACAACAAAGCAATGCAAACAATTAATCCAATAAGAGACCCGAAAATACCTATTAGGCGTTTGAATGGAAGGTAAATTTTTTGACTGGTTCTCATTTTGTTTAATAAAGATTTTATCTTTTCGTTATTTTACAAGCAAT
>Ga0172377_10009011_pt1 | contig 10236 bp, 16 predicted proteins | sample Pumphouse3metaG_FD_119749 | JGI IMG/M metagenome (GOLD analysis project Ga0172377, IMG submission 119749) | Leachate microbial communities from a municipal landfill in Southern Ontario, Canada - Pumphouse #3 metaG | ecosystem: Engineered > Solid waste > Landfill > Unclassified | place: Canada... | reverse complement strand
GAGCTTTATCTTACACATGAACAAGATAAATTGGATAAAATTATAGAAAAAATAACTTCTTTGGAAAAGGAAAAGATTTTAGTGGAACAAAATATAAAAATATTACAAGAACAAATATGTGAAGAATGTGGTCTGGAAAAAAATGGAGTTTGTATAAAATCAGAGGAGTAGATTTTGAAAAATGTCAAACAATCCACCAGAATGTCACGCTCCACTAAGATGCAAAAATCCAGAAGATTGTCCAGACTCTAAAAGAAGATACACTTGTTTTTGCCCTTTCAGGTCAGATTTAGTTTAATCCAATTTTTTTTCATAGCTTGTGTACTTGTGACATAAGCGAAATAAAATTTGGAGGAAATAAAATGAAATGTAAGTATTGCGGAAATGAAACACAAAATCAACCCAACTATAATCCTTGGACTAAAGTAAACAGTGAAATCGAAGTGTGCGTTGAGTGCAAAGGCATACAATAATTTCAAAAAAATTAGCAAAGATTTCTTGTGAGGAATGAATGTATGCCAGTAGCGAGAGGAACAGCAGTTTTAAAGGATAAACAATTATTCAAATGTCCCTGTTGTGGCCAGTCCTTTGAAAAGGAAGTAGAGATAGAAGGCGACGTGGAAATTGAATTTGAAATGTCTGACTACGCGCCTGATTATCCATAAGGAGGAGGTGGTTGTATGTTTTATGAAACACCTAGAACTAAAGGAATTACAGGAGAAGTAAATATAACATTTTCCGAACCAATAGAAGTTCCTGAAATAGACTTGGAAATTATCGGACTAAAAGTAACAGAGGAAGAAATATTTTTTATCTGTGTTAGTAGTATTTTTTACGATGACAAGAAGATAATCAGAAAAATAAACTACCGTGATGGACTATTGATGAACCAATGTTTAGCCGATATTTTTTTACATAAACAGAAAAAGTAAACGAATTACGAGTAGCCGCACTTTTTGCTGAAAATTAGCAAAGATTTCTTGTGAGTTTTCTCGACACCGAAAAAATTTTTGTTGTTCAAACCTAGTTTTGTTTGTATACTTTTTGCCCACTGTTTACAGTTTGTTTGTTTATTTTTTTTTACAAAAAAATTTACGGGGCTGGCAGGTGTACCACGTGGTCTTTTTTTAGTGGAACAATTTTTTTAAAACTGGTATTTAAATTTTTATTAGAAAAATTTTAATAAAAATTTTTGTAAACTTTTTCTTATTTTTTTCCAAAATATTTTCTAAGTTTTTTTGGAATTTTGTGGCACCAAAAAACCTGTCTTATATTATGCGCAAATCCAAAACTAAAAAGAGAGCATAGATATTAAGCGTAAATTTTTTGCAGGTATCTCCTGATTCCTTCTTCAAGGTTAGGCGCCTCTTCAATCTTTTTAATGAAAAGGTCTATATTATTCTTTAAAATATTGAACTGCTCTTTTATCTTATCATTAGTTTTAAGCTTCTGTGCTATTTTTTGCAGGCAGTAGCCTTCTACATAATCCCTAAAATCTTCGGCTGATTCTGCTTCCTCGGCTTGTATGACTTCATCTAATATGGACAGCAGACTTTTCTCTTTGGATTCTAAATCAGAAATAATTTTTAGTTCTTCTCTGACTGTATCTATCCAGCCTTTCTTGGCATTTTCATTAGGGCTGTCTCCATCTTTGAGTCTCCAGTAATTATCCCACGCTTCCAGCAAAAGGCGCCTGTGCTTCTTTATGGCATTTACTTTTTCATCATCAGTTCCATCTAAAAAGTTACTTTCCGATATTATTCCCTTAGTTTCTTTTTCTACTTCTTCTTCCAAGCTGAATTCGTTTACAGATTCTCCTGTAGATGCTGTCCAGCCAGGGAGATTTTCGGAAGCCCAGATGATGAGTTCTTGTTCTGTAAATTGTATACTTTCTGCTTTAGGAAACCTTATGTGAAACAGTTCTACTATTTCATAAGGTGTTTGTTTTCCTTCCAATAATTTTTGAACGAGCCATGCGGATTGTTCGGCTCTCATTTTTTCGTACCAAAGTTTTACTGGCATTTATATATCACACTGTAAGGGTAAGTGAGAAGGCGGTAAAATCCTCAGTGTATTCTTTAGTGCCCAGTAATAGCTGACCAAAAATAGTTTTCCCCCTGGACAGCCCACTTGGGATTGAATCGGTGTTTTCCGCCTTCTCAATAATATATCGTCCTAGTTTAGGTTTTTTTGAGCAGAAATCTTTATATTAGATGATATATAAATTATCTTAGATGAAAAAAGTGATATATATGAATAAAGTAGTTATGCCTTGCCCTCATTGTGGTACTAAAATGACAGGCGTATATCAGGAAGAATCTCAACGTTACAGGTTCGAGTGCTCAAAATGTGAATGTTTATTCGCTACTATCTTAGTGAATTGGGCTAACAAGTGTTATGATAAATTCCACCCTGAACTTAGGAACTTAGAAAAAGTGACTGTAGCTGACAAGTACAGAAAAGAACGAAAAAAGCGCAAAGCCAAGGAGGAAACACATTCAGATGAGTAGTGCTGAAAAATGTGGAAATCCTTTCAAAAATAGGAAATGTGGAATATATCCAGTTAAAGTTTACATAACTTTAAAAGGCAAAGAAATCCCTATGTGCGAAAATTGCTTCAACAAAATGGTTGATAAAGACCAAGGCGTAACTGTAGAAGAACCGCAACCTATAAATATAGAGGAAGAAGAATAATAATATAGGAGGTCTATCATAAGGTGCCTAAAAAGAAAGAGTTAACTGAGGATGAAATAATACAAATCTATAAAGCCTATGTGATACCAAAGATAGGATGTAAGAAAGTGGACCTCTTGAAAGGCATAGAAGAAAATTTGAATTGCACTCGTCCAACCGCTTATGCTGTTTTATACGACCATCAGCACTTGTTCAACTATGACCAGAAAAAGCGAGTATTCCGAATTTTGAGTACATATTATTTTGATACTCGTGAATTTGATTCTCCACCAGTTGTATCTGAAGTAGACGCTTATTTAGATAGGGTAGTCAAATTTGTGAACAAAAAAGATAATCCTGAGGATTTTCTGATTTGTGTAGATTGTATAAGAGAGCAAGTCAAAGATGGGATATTAGATGATTTGGATAAACTCGAAGTTATGTTATATCAACGATTCCAGGAGGAGGCTAGTTTTCTAATTGAGGAAAGCCAAGGAATTCGAGAAACCGCGTCCAAAGAACCAGTGCCAACTATTCGGGAGCCAACCCCAGAAGAAGTCGAAGCCGAACTCAGAATCGAAAGTGAGAGTCCCGAAGAAGATGAAGTGGTGGAAATGGTGCAGGATGATGGAGGGGAAATGTAAAGAATGTCCGTTGACAAAAAACCAATGTCCAAAGAGAAAAGAACCAAACTCTACATGACCTGGGACGATTTTGACTTTGCAGTAGAATCGTTAGCCAAAAAAATCAAGGACGAAATCAAAGAGCCAATTCCAATCTATGGAATTCCGAAAGGTGGATTAGTTTTGGCCGTTGCTCTTTCCCACGCTCTGGGAGAAAAAGAGTGGCCTGTAATAATGTTATCTACACCATGTCAATGTTTGATTGTAGACGATACAGTAGATTCAGGAAAAACATTAAAATGGCTTAATTTAATATATCCTGATTCTATAAAAGTTACAATATTCTGTAATTTAGAAAAATCAGAATTTATACCTGACTTTTATATGTGGGAACAAAGCGATAAAAATTGGATTGTTTTTCCCTGGGAACAATATGGAGAGTATCTGTAAAATGGGCGAACTTATAACACCTGACAAAATTCAGCCAGGCATATTGTACATAGACTCGAGAGAGCCACCACAGTTTGCTTTGCTGTTCAAAGATATAGGAAGCATACCAGTACAAGTGGCTATGCTCGAAACTGGAGATTACGTTTACGAAGACATCTGTTTTGAGCGGAAAACCATCTATGATTTTGTTGGTTCCATAACAGGTAAGAAAGATAAGAAAGGCAGGCTGTTTGCACAATCAGATAGGATGGTGGACAAATATGAAAATAAATTCATATTTGTTACTCAGACTCTGGAACAGTACGATGGAAGGGTTCACGAGCATTGTATTTTAGGCGCACTAGCCCGTATGCTTAGTAAGGGCATAACAGTTTGTTTTGGAATTGTGTGTGAAGAACAGTTTGTTTATTTGGTACTTAAAACTTTGGAAAAGATAAAATTTAAACCACCAGAAAAAGAGGCAAATAAAAATGGCAACCACGTGTAGAGTAAAAGAAGAAACTGGAGTTAAATGTTTCGATTGTCCAGAACGATTCACTTGTAAATATTTACATCCCCTAAAGAGAAAACCTATTTGCGAAACTATACGTCAAACTGACGAGCCACTAGAATATTACCCGTATTATCCTATGGACAAACAAAATTATACTTTGCTTTTGTTAGTAGCTGAGGATTTCTTCTTGACAAATCCTGAGAAACGTGAACTGTTTTACTACGCTTCTAACTTTGAAACTTTGACACCTAGTGGAGGTCGTGCTCTCAGTAAGCGTAGATTGTACGCTTGTATGTGCATATTCATTTTGGATAGAGACGGGAGAAAGGTTATATATGAGAAAAATAAAGATTATTATGCAGAAAAATATAACCTAAAGTGGGAAAGTACTAAAAAGATAATGGACTATGTAAAAAAAGAAACGGAGAAGGTGTTAAAGATTGTCGGAATTTGATTTATTGAATGTGCCATTAAAAGTTGTTCTTCTTACGGCTGATGAAGATATTAAAGAAGGTCGGCGAGTTCAACTAACAAAGGAAGGTTTAGTACACCACAATTGGTTTTTCAGATTATGTTTTGGTATTCTTTTAGAACCTGCTATAAAAGGAGAAAAAGTAAGAGTATTAACATTCGCTAAGGAGGAATAAAAACGCAACCTATACTTTTATTCGGAGGTTCTAGTGCCAAAAGAATGGATTGGGCACGTGACTTGAGTAATAAAAATGATTGGAACTTTTGGGAAGTCAGCAAAACTACTTTTGCCGATATCCTGTACAAAAGTTCTCTTACTCAGAGCTTGGATAAAAAGCCTAACCTGATTTTTGTTAACAACATAGATTCTTTTAAAACTGGCGATTATACTAAACTTAATAATTTTATCAAAGAGTCGAAACATAGGTTTGTGCTATCTGCCAAAACTTTGTATGGCATTCCAAAAGAGCTACGAAATATATCTAATGTAGTTCGTATTGGAGAGCCAACTGGAGGCGAATTCTTTGAAACTATGAACGCGGTTATGGTAGAACCCGATAGGGAATTGGTACGAGAAATCTTAGAAAAAAATATCAAAGATTTTGACATAATCGTTAACATAATGAAAAATAATATATGGAAAGTCAAAAACGAACAAGCCTGGTTTGCTTTAGATTCTATTTTCAGTTTGTTGTATAAGATAAGCCCTGATTTTCAGATTTCACTTTTGTCTTATCTATTTCCAGTTTGTAAGATTCCCCTGTCGTATGATAAAAAGCAAAAAATATTTATATTAGAGAGCATTATTAATAAGATAAAGAGTGCTTATAAAATGAATCAAAAAGAAGCTTTGGAGCAATATAATATTATAAAAAGCCTAAATAAATCCAGATATGCGAGTTCTTTAGCTTATGAATTAAAATTGGATGACAAAGAAAAAGAGTTTATGGGGATAAAGGAGAAGGTAGAAATTTTAAAGACCCTTACAAAAAGCGAACCAAAACATGTAGATTTAGGGAAATGGTTTTAAATGACAGTTAAAATTGAACCTAAAGTGGTATATGAAGGTTGGTTTACATATGGCGACGATTACGAATATGGTCCAACTTTAGTAAGATGGGTTGGTAAAGGAAAGCCAAAAAATCGTAAAACAAATAAAGATGTATTTTTAAATGACAATTATGAGGAAATTTATATTACTGATTTACCTGGTGTTAGTAGTAGCGAATACGATATTGTTAAGGCAAAAATAACTGTGGAAATAGAAGAAGTTATTCCATTTGAGGGTGAGATTTGCTAAAATGTCAAGTCTGTTCATAGAAAAATATAGACCTAAAATTAGGGAAGAAATCGTAGGCAACAAAAATGAGATAGATAGATTATTCAGCATAGTAAAAACTGGAAATATTCCTCATTGTATATTTGAGGGTGTTCCAGGTACAGGCAAAACGACTTCTGCTCTAGTTATAGCCAGGCAATTGTTTGGCGAATATTACAAAAGTAATTGGCGTGAGTTCAACGCTTCTGATGAACGTGGGATTGATATAATTAGGGACGATGTAAAAACATTTTGTACAATGTCACCCTTAGTTTCATCATTCAAGATTTTATTTTTGGATGAAGCGGATGGACTTACTGGTCCAGCTCAAGAAGCACTCAGGCGTATGATGGAAAAATATGGCGGTATAACTAGATTTATTTTATCTTGTAATGACATAAGTAAGATAATCGAACCGCTACAAAGTAGATGTGAGATATTTCACTTCAGCCCGTTGTCAGTGGATGACATTTTTCTTCGTTTAAAACAAGTTTCCTCCATAGAAAATATTTCCATAGACGAAGAATCTTTGAAAATTTTAGCTGAACGGGCTGAAGGGGATTTAAGAAAAGGCTTGAACAAGATACAAGTCCTGGCTTCTTTTGGAATACACATAGATAAAACTGTGGTAATGAAGCAGGACAAAACTGAGGAAAGTTATGATACTGTATTAGGTTCTTTGAAAACAGGCAGATTTTTGGAAACAAGAAAAGCGTGCCTGGATATGATTTTGAACGGCTATACTGAGCGTGATATAATTCAAGGTCTGCACAAATCTTTTATAAATGATAAAGATTTATTGCCTGTTGTCAAGGGTAAATGTATACTTCAGTTAGCCAAAGCCGATTATAAGCTAACTATGGGCGTTTCAAGGGGATTACAATTGGACGCCTGTTTATTGAAAATATTAGAGGAAATGAAATGAGAAATCTTTATATCTTAGTAACCGTATTATTAAAGAGCAGGTTACATAAAAATAGGAGTTGAAAAATAAAAAAATGTCTAAAAAACCACAAATGAGTAATGAAGAATTGTTCGAGAAACTTTCAAAGGATACAGGTGTATCGGCCGAAATAATAAAGAAAGATTTTGACGCACTAGTGCTTGAAGTCAAAACTGATGAAAATTTTACAGGTTTGGAAACAAAAGATGTAGAACAGATTGCACGAAATAAACTGATTAGGCGTAAAAGAGCAGAACTAAATAGTCCAGCGATTACTTGGGAAGGAGTTGTTTTAGGTAAATGGGATTTAGTCGATGGTGTTGCTAAAGCCAGACTTTATTCAGTCGAAGCTTATAAGGCAGACCCAGTTAAAGCCCAGAATCCAAAGGGATTTATGTTCCAAGGGAAATTAGTCGCAGTTAAAGTTGGAAAACTTGTAGATGGAAAGATTGAAGAAGGCGACGAACCAATACCAATTTATCCAGAAACAGAAGCAAATAACAAATGGAAACGTTCAGGACAGCCAATGCCAGACCATAGTTGGATGCGAACTATTAGAGGAATAGCCGCGCCAGTTGATAAAATCACAAGGAAAGTTGGAGAAGCAAAGAAATTTGTTATGACTCTCAACGACAAACTAGCCTTAAATGCTAAAGATATTCCTTATAACAAGCCAATCCGATTTAAAGGCACTGATAAAACTACACCCGAAAATGCCAAAGATGGTTATACTATTGGAACTTCTTCGTTCACTTCGTTTGATTTAGCCCCAGATTTAAAACTTCCACCAGTTGAAACTTTGATTGAAACTGTGTGTGGAGATAAATATGTGGAACTAGGTCAAGTAGAGGAAGAACACCTTAGAACTGCTGAGGATTGGAATCGTTGGATTATAACTGAGGGGACTGTATCTATTCTGAATCCAGAGCCAAACAAGAATAATAGTTTGTTTATGACTCTTGACGATGAATCTTTGCTATTTTCATCTAGTGCAAATGGAGGAAAACCTATTCCATGCTACATTCCTAATGACCGCGGAATCGTGATAGATTTTGCTCAGGAAAGTAGAATATTTGTTATAGGTAGAACAGGCCAAAGTAAAAAGCGTGATGAATTTGGAAACATAACTGATGAACCAGGAGATGTAAACATAAATGTTTTTGGAATATATTGCCCAGAAATGTTCAAAGTTTCTCCAGTCGAAACAGTTTCCGAAGACGCTTTGAGTTCAGTTCCAGCAGAGGCAGACGTTGGCCCAGACCAAGAAAAGAGTGAGTGGTAAAGTTGTCTTCCTGGGGTAGCGTAGCACAGAAGAAAACAGAGGAAAAGGAAGTAGCCCAAAAAGCTACTACTTTACAATTCCAAAAGCTAACACCAGAAATGGCAGTCAAAAAGCTGAAAGTTGGAGTTCACGGAATGCAGAAGACAGGCAAAACCAGATTTTGGATGTCAGCCGCAAAAAATAATGGACCAGTATATGCGATTATAACTGAGCCAGGTGTTAAACCCTTAGCAAGACTTTTTCCAGACCAGGAAATCTATTTCGTAGAAGTTTATGAACCCGATTATGGCGGTCTTTTTGAAGTAGAAGCAACCAAGACCTTGGCAAATATTGACCAAGCTGTTCGTATGATTCGTCAAAAGGCTTTGGAAGACCCAAAGAGTGTTGGAGTAGTAGTAGTAGATTCAGTTACAGATGTTTGGAAATGGGTACAAGAGTGGATGAAATCAGAAGTTCTAAAGATTGATAAAACTGCAAGAGTAAAACAACAATGGGATTGGGGGCACGCAAACAACAAATATCAAAATATTATAATGCAACTAATCAGCCTTCCATGTCATGTTGTTCTGACAGCGCAGGATAGAGATGAATATGTAAGCGCAGGTCAAACAAGTGGTGGAACAGAACCTAGATGGCAGTCACAAACACCTTATTGGGTAGATGTTGTAATCAAAACTACAAAGGTCAAAGATAAAGCTGGCGGAGTACATTATATGGCAGAAATCGAAGATTGTCGTCATCCTGATGCGAACAACAAACCAATAGCTGGAGAACAATCAGAAAACTTTGACTTCGAACAGCTAGTGGATAAGTTAAAGCCAGCACAATAGAGGTGATATAAAATGGTAGTTGATGTTGAAGTTGTTCAAATAGTTTATATCATAGTTGCAGTTATAGCTACAGGGGCTTCCAGTTATCTTAATTGGAAAACAGAAAACGCCGACGAGCCTTTCAATGCAAAGAAATTCTTGAGTGCGTATGTAAGAACAGTCTGGGCTATCATACCTTCGATATACCTATTATCTACCACTTATGGACTGACGTTTGAAGGAATCTTTACTATGGTCACTCTGTCATTTGGTGTTGACAATGCAACTTTGAGGGTATCGAGTTCGAAATCCAATAATGCGATACAAACTAAATTAAAATAAATCCCCTGATGAGTCCCTGAAATTGGGACGAAACCTTTTTTGGTCGGGATAAGTATAATAATCCCCCTTAAAGTAATAGGAGATAAAATATGACTAAAATAAAAACTAAAATAAGCGAATTTAGGAAAATATGTGACCTAGTTTCTTTGATTGGGAAAGACACAAAAGGCAAACAGATATTGGCTATTCCAGAATTTCTGATAGACGCTTCACAGAACGCTGTTAAAATAAAAGCAGTAGACAAAGGCAACCACTTAGCGATAGATTTAACTTACAATGTAGAAGTTTTAGAAAGCGGTCCAATAGTGATTGGAGATGTAGGATATATCCAAGACATTTTGAACAGATTTGGAAGTTCCGACGAAGTTACAATCGCCACAACAGAAAATAAAATCATAATCACTAGAGAAACGCCCAAAAAAGTTGCCAGGATTCCATTAGCTTCCGAAGAAAGCTTAGATAAAAAAGATGCAAAAGGATTTTTGGAACATTTCAAAAAGAATGATAAAGGATTCTATGAAACTTCTAAAACCAATTTCAATATAAAACTTACAGTTTTAGCGAGTAAAATCAAAGATGTCATAGATGATGGCGAAGCTGTACAGCAGAGAGTTTATCCATGGAGCATAGTTGATAATAAATTAGTTGTAAAGGTTGGTGCAGAACAGTCAGGCATAATAGAAACAGATATTGGCTTTGAAGATTCTACTATAACTAAAGATACAAAAGTTATTAGTGCTTATGCTTATGGCCTGGATAACATCTTTAATAATCTTAGCGACAAAGTTACTTTATATCTGTCTGAAACTGTTGAAGGCTGTCCGCTGATATT
>Ga0172377_10009010_pt1 | contig 10236 bp, 9 predicted proteins | sample Pumphouse3metaG_FD_119749 | JGI IMG/M metagenome (GOLD analysis project Ga0172377, IMG submission 119749) | Leachate microbial communities from a municipal landfill in Southern Ontario, Canada - Pumphouse #3 metaG | ecosystem: Engineered > Solid waste > Landfill > Unclassified | place: Canada... | reverse complement strand
GTTGATTTCTAAAATGATATTTTTTTTCTTTTTGTGTTAAATAAAAAGTGTATGTCTAAATTGTTGGTATTTAGTTTGTTATAGTTTCATTCTTGGTCGGGTGGTGGTGAATCCGATAGGGAAGCGAGTGGTAGGAAGGAAAAGTGTTTTTCTTGAAAAAACGAAAAGAGGATGACCATTGGTCACCCTCTCTTTTAAGATTATTCCTTGTTTGGAAATTACTTAGCGATAACGCGAGCCATTTCACAAACCTTGTTAGAATATCCCCATTCGTTGTCATACCAAGATACAACTTTAACGAAAGTAGGATCCAATTGGATACCAGCCTTAGCGTCGAAGATTGAAGTACGAGCATCGTTACGGAAGTCAGTTGAAACAACTGCCTCGTCAGTGTAGCCAAGTACACCCTTCAATTCGCCTTCAGAAGCGGCCTTCATAGCAGCGCAGATTTCGTCGTATGTAGCAGCCTTCTCCAACTCAACTGTCAAGTCAACAACAGAAACGTCAGAAGTAGGGACACGCATTGACATACCAGTCAATTTGCCGTTCAATACAGGCAATACCTTACCTACAGCCTTAGCAGCACCAGTAGAAGAAGGGATGATATTCTCTAGGATACCACGACCACCTCTCCAATCCTTCTTAGAAGGACCGTCAACTGTTTTCTGAGTTGCAGTTGCAGCGTGAACTGTAGTCATCAAACCGCGCTTGATACCGAACTTGTCGTTCAACACCTTAGAGATAGGAGCCAAACAGTTAGTAGTACAAGATGCATTAGAGATGATAGACTGTCCTGCATAAGTCTTGTCGTTAACTCCGTAAACGAACATTGGAGTTGCGTCTTTAGAAGGAGCTGACATGATAACTTTCTTAGCACCTGCCTTCAAGTGAGCAGCAGCCAACTCTTCTGTCAAGAAGAAACCAGTAGACTCAACAACTACGTCAGCTTGAAGAGCTCCCCAAGTGATTTGAGAAGGATCTTTCTCTGCGAAGATCTGAATCTTGTTTCCGTCAACAATCATGTAGTTTCCTTCCACTTTGATTTCGTGGTTGAACTGGCCATGAACTGAATCGTATTTAAGCATGTAAGCCAAATAGTCAGCGTCCAATAGGTCGTTGATACCTACTACCTGAATGTCTTTGAAGTTCTCAACAGCTGCACGGAACACCATACGTCCGATACGGCCGAAACCGTTAATACCAAGTTTAATCATTTTTCTTTAAAATTTATATTTAAAAGTTTTTTTTCTACCTTGCAAAATTAGTCAAACTATAAGATATTTCAAAAGCAAGATGTTTTTATTTTGCAATAAAGTGTAACTTGTTGCAATAAAAAATCAGGCGAGAGATTCTGCCTGATTATATCCCGACGGTACGTTTCCGTAAGAGTCGCATCCGCATGATGACGATTTGCAGGCGTTTGCAGCCAATGCTAGCAAAAACAATGCAATCGCTATTTTTATATATCTTACCATCTGATTCATTTATGCGTTTTGTTCCATTGTTTGCTGGTTTCCCTCTGCCTCTCCGTATCCTGGACAAGCTTTTGATTTGCATGAACCCATCAGCGCGATAATGGCCGCAGCTGCAATGATAAATTTAATAGCTTTCATTTCTATGTATGTTTTGTTATTTATGTTTTATCTTATGTGGCAAAAACCATGCAAATTTACGTTATTGTTCTAAATTATCCAATCTGTTTATATTTTTTTTGTCTTAGAACATCGACTTGTCATCTCGCGAAGCGGAGTTATGTAGTTGACGGACCGTATTGCCATTGTCAGCATGAGGGGAAAGAATGCGGGATTGTACTTTTGTGGCAGTAGCGGCCATCCTAGAATGGCGATTGCGAGTAGTGCCAGATTCAACGCATGGTAATATTTTAGTTTGCTTCTGAGCGCTTTGAATGGAACCAGTATGGCAAATGCTAGTTGTAAAGGGTTCAGCCATAAAAGGTTGTAGTTGGGGTTGGTGCAGGGATGCTCGGAAACGAATGCGAGAAAACTGAGGATGCTCCCTATCGCTCCTGCTATGGCAAACAGTATGATGTCAAACCACAAGTCGTTCTTCCTTTTGTAGGTGTAGAATGCCGTGTGGGCTATGACTAGTAAAAAGAAAATCCAGCAGGCTGCTGTCGGCGATATCTCTGACGGAAGGTCGTGCTCTTGTTCCTCTGATATCGGCGTGTAAATCGTTTTGGTCTCGGAGACGAGGTCTTCTCCTCCTTCCTTCTTGCTCGATTCGTAGACCCGCATCAGTTCGCCGGGGAGGAATGTCATGTTGCTGTCTGCTACCACCTCGTCCGTCTGGCTGCCTAGGCATAGGTCGATGCCGAAGGCGAACCATTTCATGCTGGCTAGCTTTTCGTGGATGATCTCCCTGTATGTCTGTTTGTTTCCCAGTGCGGGGTAGGTGATGCCTCCCGTCACCTTCTCAATTAGTTTTTTTGGACGGGTGGCGCAATTGTCGAAGAAGAAGTTGTATCTATAATATCTGTTTTCCGGACTTGCGTTGACATATAGTGCCGTTATTATCTCTTCTTTCTCCGCTTCCGTTAGGTTGAGTGTCTGCTCGTACATGTATGCGTTTTTCTCGGCTATCTCGTTCATCGAGCTGCCGAAGCTTTGTATGGCTAGCTTGTAGTCTGTTTCTCCTTTTACGAACTTATAGATGAATCCGTCGTCGAAGCTAAATATGCCGTAGTTGAACACTACGTCTAGACCTATGGCTCTGTCTTGGATGCGTATGGCGGTGTGCCCCCATGCTGTGTATATCTCTGATTCTGACGGAGTACTGGTGAGTAGACTGACTGTTTTTGTGCTGGACGATTGCGCGTTTGCGGTCGTCATCGCTAATAAGAGTAGGATGCTGGATAGAATCAGTTGTCTCATGTCTTTGCTTTGTTGTTATAATAACGTTGGATGTTGTTGTTAATTGTTTGGCTTTTGTGCCGTTTTTGGCTTTTGCCCATGAAGGCTTGCCTATTTAAAAAAGGATCCAAGATTAAGTCAATCTTGGATCCTTTTATTTTTTTTGTCTTGTTGGAGACTCGTTATTTGATGATGACTCTTTTCAATACATCGCCGACCTGTATGATGTAAAATCCGCTATTTAGATTCAAATCGTAAGTGTCCTTTTCGTTCTTGATGGTTCCCTTGATGACCTTTTCGCCTAGCATGTTTTTTATTACGAATTCAGAACCTTGAACGGCATTGAAGATGTATAGCCTGTTGCTTGTGACGCTTACAGATATCTCCGTTTCTTTCTGTGCATCTTTTTGTGCTTGATTTTGCGCCTCTTTTGGTGTTTGGCTTTGTGCCGCAGCACCGCCCAAACTCAAAATCATCGTGAAAAATATGAAAAGTATAAGATGTTTCATTCCGTATGTTTTAGATACCTTTTCTGCAAATATAAGTTCTAATTTTCTGAGAAACAAAAAAACAGAACTTTTTTATCTGAAAGATGCAATAAAATTGATTTGCATTAGTTCTAATGCTTCTTTGTCCTTTTTTTTCGAATGGTTATGGCCTGAATTTCTCGAACTTTTGGATCAGATTTCTCCATTCGTCGGATATGAGAAGCGATTCGTTTGTTTTAGTATCGAAACCGCACATGACGGAACGGCATACGGATTTCACGTGCCCAGTCTCTGAGTCTTGAAGTGTCTGTACCAGTTTGATGCTTTTGTTCCCTATTTCATATACCTTTGTCTTTACCATAATCTGATTTTCCCGGAAAATGGGTTCTACGAAGTCGACTTCGAAATGGACCATGACGAGGTCTGATCCGCTCCAGTCCAAAATCTGGTTTTTCAGTGTCTCGAAATATTTTACTTTTCCGTAGTCGAAATAAATAATCTGGACGGCATTGTTGACGTGTCCTAATACGTCTATGTCGTTAAATCTCATCTGAATCTTTTCAGAATGGTTGAATTCGATGTTGTCAAGTTCCTGCATGTTCTATTTTTGTTATAAAAAGATGATGTCGTTTATTACGGTTGCTCCAACTTGGTTGTTGAGGGAGGTGACTAGAGAGCTCCTGCTCATCATGAGGTCGTTTTTTAATACGGACGAGTTGAGCCTGACAAACAGCTTTTTGTCGTTGACATAGATGTTTGTCGTATATTTTTTGATGGTAGACCCTAACGTTTTGTACCATGCGTCGATTAGTTGCATCTCATAGAGCTTGCCGTCAAGGTGTTGCTCTTTCAACAGCTGTTTCAGCACTTCGCCTAATGATTGGGTGTTTTGTCTCTGCATTTTTTATTCCTCCTGTTTCTCTGAAAGTGTTGTCTCTCCGTTGTCCACGGAATAAATATGATAGTCGCATCCCGATTCTTTCAGAATGTTGGATATGTGTTCGCGGTTGGTGTCGGAGATGAAAACCTGTCCGAACCGGTTGTTCTTTAGTAGTAGTATGATTTGCTGCACGCGTTGGGCGTCGAGCTTGTCAAATATGTCGTCAAACAGAAGGATAGGCTTTGACGAGCCTATGCGCTGCAGAAAATCGAACTGGGCCAGCTTCAGTGCGATGAGGTAGGTCTTGTTCTGCCCTTGCGAGCCGATGCGTTTGATGGGGATGCCACCCATGGTCATCTCCAAATCGTCCTTGTGTATGCCTCTGGTGGTGTAGCCGACGATCTGGTCTCTCTGCCTGCACTCTTTGAGCAGTTCCGTGAGAGGCTTGCCGCTTTGTAGCTGCGAGTGGTAGGAGAGTTCCACCGTCTCCTTGCCTTGCGAGATGATGGAATGGAACTCTTGGAAATAGGGAAGGAAATTCCGAATGAATTCGCTTCTTTTCCGGTATATATATTCTCCGTTTTGTTGCATCTGCTCCTCCCAAATGTCAAACAGTGCTTCGTCGGTGCATTCTGATTTGAGGAGGGCATTGCGTTGCATCAACGCCTTGTTGTAGGACAAGAGGGCGTTGAGGTACGGCTTGTCGTATTGGGAGATGAATCCATCCGCAAATTTTCGGCGTTCGTCGCTGCCTCCGGATATGAGGTCGGCGTCGGCGGGAGAGACAAGCACCAACGGAATGAGACCGATATGGTCTGACAGCTTCTCGTACTCCTTCTTGTCTCGCTTGAATTGTTTTTTCTGTCTGCGTTTCAGTCCGCAGTATATCTCTGTCTCGACTCCATCTTTATTGTAGAATCCGTTGATGACCAAGAAGTTCTCTTCGTGGGTGATGTTTTGTGCGTCGATGGAGTTGGAGTGGCTTTTGCAGAACGAGAGGTAATAGACAGCATCCATTAGGTTGGTTTTTCCGACACCGTTGTTGCCGATGAAGCAATTGATCTTCTGCGAGAAGTACAAATCGGCCTCTCGTATGTTTTTGTAATTCAATATGGTCAGATGCTGTAGATACATACGGCTGCAAAGATAATCATCAATTCGGTTAAAATGAAAAAAATATCGGGGCAAGGAAGTCCTTGCCCCGATATTGTAGGAAAGTATGTCTGAGAAATTCAAACAGCTTCTTGTTTTTTCAGATAATCCATCACGTTCTTTTCTATGCGTGCGTAGAGGGAGGCGGTGTCTGCCTTCACGAATTTCTCGCCGACGATGTTTTCGAACAGTTCGATGTATCGGTCGGAGATGGATTTGACGATGGCGTCTGTCATCTCAGGCACCTTCTGTCCGTCCTTGCCTTGGAATCCATTGTCCATCAGCCATTCGCGGACAAATTCCTTGGAGAGCTGTTTTTGAGCTTCTCCTTTTTGGAATCTCTCCTCATAGCCTTCTGCGTAGAAGTAGCGGGAAGAGTCTGGCGTGTGTATCTCGTCCATCAGATAGATGGTTCCGTCGGCTTTTCCGAATTCGTATTTCGTGTCGACCAAGATGAGCCCTCTTTTTGCCGCAATTTCAGATCCTCTATTGAACAGTGCCAATGTATATTTTTCCAATACTTCGTATTCTTCTTTTGAAACGAGGCCTTTGGCGAGAATCTCTTCTTTGGAGATGTCTTCGTCGTGCTGGCCTATCTCAGCTTTGGTGGTAGGGGTGATGATTGGTGTCGGAAATTTCTGGTTCTCCTTCATCCCTTCCGGAATCTTCACGCCGCATATTTCGCGTACGCCGCTCTTGTAAGCTCTCCATGCACTTCCGCAAAGGTAGCCGCGTACGATCATCTCTACCGGATATCCTTGGCATCGTATTCCTACGGTTACCATAGGGTCTGGCGTGGCAAGCTTCCAGTTCGGACAGATGTCTTTTGTGTCGTCCAAAAATTTGGCGGCTATCTGGTTCAGCATTTGTCCTTTGTAAGGAATGCCTTTGGGAAGTATCACGTCGAATGCTGAAATTCTATCGGAGGCAACCATGACTAGTTTGTCTCCAACGCTATAGACGTCACGTACCTTGCCGTGATATACGCCTGTTTGACCCGGAAAGTTAAAATCCGTCTTTGTTAATGCTGATTCCATAATATAATTATGTATAGTTGTTTTATTAATTCCCCTTCTCGTTTTGACGGTTGCAAAGTTAGGGAAAATAGTTCATTGCTTGTATCTAACAACGGGTACAAAATGAGGTGGGCGTGGAAATCTTTATTTGTCAGTTGTCCTCCTCTGCGGACTTTCTCGCCTCTTCCTCTTTCTTTTCTTTCCGTATCTTGTTTCGTGTGTCATAAGCTTCCACTATCCTTTGCACCAATTGGTGGCGGACGATGTCTTTCACGTCGAACTCGATCTTGGATATTCCCTTCACGTTCCGCAACACTTCGAGTGCGTCTATGAGCCCTGATCTTTGGCTGGGGGGAAGGTCTATTTGGGAGACGTCTCCCGTCACTATGATTTTGCTGTTCATTCCCATTCTGGTGAGAAACATCTTTATCTGTTGGGTCGTTGTGTTTTGGGCTTCGTCGAGTATGATGAACGCGTCGTTGAGTGTGCGGCCGCGCATGAAGGCGAGTGGTGCGATTTGTATCGTTCCGTTTTCCAAAAATTCTTTCAGTTTGGAGGATGGAATCATGTCTTGAAGCGCATCGTATAAGGGCTGCAGATACGGGTCTATCTTGTCTTTCATGTCGCCGGGCAAAAATCCCAATTTTTCACCGGCCTCTACCGCCGGACGGCTTAATATGATTTTTCTTACTTCTTTGTTTTTCAATGCCCTTACTGCCAATGCAATGGCAGTGTATGTCTTTCCGGATCCTGCCGGACCGATGGCGAAAAGAAGATCGTTTTTGTCGTAATCTTTTACCAATCGTATTTGGTTGGCTGTTCTGGCAACGATGGGTTTCCCGTTGTTGCCGTAGATGATGAGATTATTGTCGTCAGTTTTCTCCGGTTGGTTGCCTTTGATGAAGTCGATGATGACCTCCTCCTTCATATTATTATATTTTGCGCAGTATGCTTCCAATTTTCCGATAACCTCTTCAAAATCGGCTATTTCAGACTCTTCGCCCATCGCTTTGATTGCATTTCCTCTGGCTACTATCTTTATTTTAGGGAAGAGATCCTTGATGGTGTGTATGTTCGAGTTGTTTGCCCCGTAGAATATGACGGGGTCGGCGTTTTCAATCAGAATAATTTTCTCTATCATTACGGCTGTCCTGTTCTTTTTTTTGATTTTCTGCAAATGTATATTATTGATTTGAATTTTCATACTATACATTCTCGAATTTCTTTCTGTTGTTTGGTTTGGAATAGTTTTTGTTGAGTTGATTCTCGAATTCAAAGAGAAACGGAGTTTTTTGTTGCATGTTAATTATGTGTAATACATAAATTCGTTTTGGGCAATTGTGTTTAGAATGGTTATAAATATGTAAATAAAGCACAAAGTTTCAAGAATAAATATTTCTAGTGTTGACGGATAGAAAATTAAGTGCTAACTTTGTGCCCGAATTATAAGAAATGCAAATTGAAGTGCAGAATTTCTTAATTTTGCGTTTTTTTTTCATAAAAAATAGGGGCTTTTGTCATTTTATTCTGTTGCCTAAATGTTATGTCTGTTCTATGAGTTTGTTGACAGACTTTCTTTTTGCATAGACTTAATTTTTTTTGTTTGAGGTGGCATTGTGACTTTTTTTTTGTTTAAGGATGGTGTCATCGTTTATATATTGAATGTTGAAATAACGAAAAATAAGGAAAATAGTAATGAGAGCATTTTTTGTTTTTAATTTTAAATGGTTTTGTTTTAGATTTTTATTTGTTTGCCTATTTGTTGTAGGTGCATTACAACCAATAATAGGGCAAACTATATCTACGCCTTCGTCAGGATGCGTGAATGACCCGTTGTATCTATCGGTGTCAGGTTATTCTAAATCCGCAAATGTGCAATGGTGGATTTCTGACGACGGAGAAACTTGGAATAAATACAAGGTGATGACAGGCTCTTCTTGTGTGATAGAAGAGATGCCATCCCATGACATTTATGTTGCTACCAGTTTGTTTGGCAAATCAGTTAATGCGGAAACCAAAAAAAAGATAGAGTTAAAGACAAAGGACTGCCAAGAAACTGTTTGTCGGCAGACGGCTACCGGAGAGTATTATTTCGGTACGGATTTCGACCCTTCTCCCTCCAATGTCGATAAAAGTTTTGAAGGCGGGAATAGTGTAATCCATTATTTTAGGGACGATGTGGAACTAAAGAAAAATACAAAAGTGACTCTTGCTTCTACGGATGATTTGATGGAGGATGATTTTTTTCAAAGCATTCCTTCCAAACTACAAGAAGGAGTCGAAAATTATTATATAAAATGTCCGGAGGATGGTACGAACTTCTATCCTTTTGAGATAAGTTTCCCTGGTTATAATAAGAAGTCGTTTAGGTTGGTGATGCGGGTTTATGTGGAGCCGCAGTGTGGTAATATGAATTTGAATTTCAAATTCGAGGGAAATTATGGAGAGGATGTGAAAAATCAGGTGGTAGTATGTAATATGTACCAGGACGATGATCCAACCAATAGACTGATTTTTACGAAAACACAGGTTAGTAATAACCAGCCTCCTATTGAAATTTCGGGAGAAAATTTAGAAAAGGATGTGTTGTATCGGTTCGATTTTATCATGTCAGGAACATTTGATGGAGATAGACCTGAATTTACGATTCAGCCTAAATTTGATTATGGAAATAGCGGATGTTTCCATATTGCGATAGATTACTTGAGCTTTGAGCAGCAGCGTGTCTGTGTCAATCCTAGAAATGCCTGTGTGGGCGATGCCATTATGGTCAATGCGGCCGGTTTCCCTTTCGATACGGATTATAAATGGCAGAAGTATAATGCTGCGGGTAATCTTGTTGCGATACCTGCCGGCGATATCTCTTTGACGCAAGATGAATTTGGCAAAAACAAGTTTGCCTCTATTGTGATGCGAGAGGCTGGCTCTTATAAATATAGGGTAAGTGCGACAGATTCGAAGTATAAAGACATTTATGTCGATTTCACATTGATAGGTGAGGATTGTGGAGCGATAGCCTGCCCAACGGTGACGGGAGCCTCGCAACTCTGTTTGCCGCAGTCCGGAACTTCCGCCACTTATACGCTTCCTGATTCTGACGTGCTGAGTTGGAAGCCGAATGTGAAGTATACGTGGAATCTGAAAAATCCGTCGGGTACGGATGTCAGTAGTTATGTTACGGCTACGGGGAATGGCCTTTCGGCGAAGGTGAACTTCCCCGGCAGTGCGATGACGAGTGATGCCACCGGCAAGCCTTATCAGCTGATTGCCATAGCGAAGGAGTCGGCTTCTACAATATGTAGTGACACCTTGAATATAGAGGTGAACCGCACTCCTGATTTGTCTGCTGTCTCACTGGCTTTACGAAACGGAGTCTCTTCCATTTGTGCCGCAAATCTGGGTGCGGCCTCTTCTTTGGATACGGTCTCTGTTGTGGGGTATGATTTGATAAAGAATTATGCCTTTACTTGGACGGGAGCTACGGCAATCGCAGACAAGTCGAAGGCAAAGATAAATGTAGACAAGGAAAGGGCATGCTCCGCATTAGACTTGAATTATCAGGTTACACTGCAGGTCAATAATAAAACATGTTCCTCTTCCGTCAAAAAAACATTTGAGGTGATAGCGCCGGACGGACCTACTATAGCGTGTGTCACTCCTTTGTCGCATGATTATGAACTTGGCCCTAACAGTTCGGAGTGGAGCTTTACCGTTCCGGCTTTTGGCGCAATTACAACGTCTTGCGGAGAGGCGGAGAAGTCAATAACGTTGAAAAATGTCAATGGGTTTACAGAACCAGTGAACGTGGGCGATTTGAAGAAGTTGAAATC
>Ga0172377_10009009_pt1 | contig 10236 bp, 8 predicted proteins | sample Pumphouse3metaG_FD_119749 | JGI IMG/M metagenome (GOLD analysis project Ga0172377, IMG submission 119749) | Leachate microbial communities from a municipal landfill in Southern Ontario, Canada - Pumphouse #3 metaG | ecosystem: Engineered > Solid waste > Landfill > Unclassified | place: Canada... | reverse complement strand
ACTGTCCGTTTCCAGCCTTTTGTATATTATCCAGCTACCGGCACATTGCGTGTTTACACCAAAGTGCAGCTCTCTGTCCAGGCTAATGGCACAGATTATCAGAATGCCATAAGCGACACCAAGACATCCTATTCCAGCTATTTTGAAGAGACCTACCGTAATATGTTCCTTAACTTCGGCCAAGCCAAATACCCCAGCCTCGGCGAAGAAGGCAGTATCTTGGTAATAAAGCACAGTATGTTCGATGCCACCCTTCAGCCCTGGATAGATTGGAAACGTCAAATTGGTTTCAACGTAGAGGTGGTAGATGTTACTGTTGCTGGACCTACTGCTAATAACATCAAGACCTACATCCAGAACTATTACAATGCTCATGCTGACCTGATGTTTGTTCAGCTTGTGGGTGATGGTCCCCAGATACCGACTATAAGTGTTGGTGGCGGTGGAAGCGATCCATCTTTCTCTTTAGTTGCAGGCACAGACAGCTATCCCGATATCTATATCGGCAGGTTTTCTGCTTCCACAACAGCGGAATTACAGACTCAGATTCAACGCAGTGTATATTATGAACGTGACATTGCCATGGGTGCAAGCTACTTGGAAAAAGCCACTGGTATTGCTTCCAACGAAGGTGGTGGTAGCCAGGGTGATATGGGCGAAAGCGATATCCAGCACATGAACCTCATCCGTACGGATTTACTCGGTTATGGATACTCCTCCGTTGACCAGATTCATCAAGGCGCAACCGGTGGCAATGCTGCGGGCATCACCACAAGTGTGAATCAGGGACGTGGTTTCATCAATTACGTTGGCCATGGTTCGGATACTTCCTGGGCATCGGTTACTTACACCAACAGCAATGTGAACAGTTTAATCAACAACAACATGCTTCCCTTCATCGTCTCAGTAGCATGTGTTAATGGTAACTTTGTTAGCCAAACCTGTTTTGCAGAGGCGTGGCTGCGTGCTACCAACAACAGCACAGGTGAGCCAACGGGTGCTATCGCTTTTTATGGCTCCACTGTAAACCAAGGCTGGAATCCTCCTATGCGTGGACAGGATGAAGTAACCGACCTTTTGATTGCTGGTGCGAAACATAGAATTGGCAGCTTATTCTTCAATGGCTCATCCAAGATGATTGAGGCTTATTCATCTAGTGGGATTGACGAGTTTAAGAACTGGACAATCTTCGGTGATGCTTCTCTCATGGTGCGCACCAAGAATCCTACTGCCATAACTGCCACATACAACCCAGTTATGTTGCTAGGAATGGCAAGCTTTACAATCCAAACAGAGCCTTTTGCCAGGGTTACCCTTGGCAATGCCGGTATCATCTATGGCAACGCAGTAGCCGATGCGGCTGGATCTGCCGTTCTTTCCATGAACCCAATCCCCACAGAACCGATGGATCTTACTTTAACCATTTTTGCTTTCAACAAGCAAACTCTCATCCAGACGATTCAAGTGGTTCCTAGTGACGGACCTTACCTGATGCTGGATAATCTCGTCTTTGGCGATAACATCCCAGAGTCTGGTGCGCTCGTCCAAATGAGTATGGAGCTCTCTAATATAGGAAGCGAAACAGCAAATGCGGTTAGCGTTACTTTGAGTTCTACAGATGCTCATATTTCGATTCTTAATCCTGTGCTTAATATTGGAGATGTCCATATATCCAGCCATATACCTTATGGTAGCTTTGATATTCAAATATCCACCTATGTTCCAGACCAGCACGAGGTTCCTCTTGTTTTCACAATCACCGATAATGCTGACCATTCTTTCCAGTATGAACGCAGTTTTGTGGTAAATGCTCCCGTCATTAGCTGGGGGAACTTAAGTATCGACGATAGCATAGGCAATAATAATGGCCGTGTTGATGCAGGCGAATCTGTCACCTTTACTATAAACATCAGCAACACAGGACATAGTACTGCGTCCACTATCACTTCAACCCTTATGGTTAATGGTGCAAATATTTTAATCGAGCCTATTATGCCGGATGCCAGCAACTTGTCAGCCGGTGAAATGGCAACCTTAATGTATCGAGTTACATTCAGCTCACAAACACCTGCTGGTGCCACAATACAGCTTACCATGATGAGTTTCTTTGGTGATTACATGAGTGTGAATACCTACTCCTTTGTGCTTGGACAAGATGCAGAGAACTTCGAATCTGGCTTAAGTACTTTACCTTGGAGCTTTACGGGCGGAAGCTGGACAACCTCCCAAACCAGCTACAATGGCACCCTGGCTGCCCAATCACCCCAGATATCCCATAGCACCAGTACATCTATGAGCATCACCAAGAATATCCTGCAACCCGGAAACATCACTTTCTGGAAGAAGGTATCTAGCGAAGCTTCATACGACAAACTGAGCTTCCATGTGAACGGCTTGATGATGGGTGAATGGAGCGGTAACAACGACAACTGGAGCCAGGTAAGTGTGCCCGTTACAGCAGGGAACAATGTCTTTATGTGGAAGTATACCAAGGATGGTGGCGGTTCCGTTGGCAGCGATTGTGCCTGGATAGATGACATTATCTTCCCCTCCGCCAATCAGGTTGCCGGTGTCCCTATCCTCTCTGTGAATAGCCAAACTCTTGAATTCCAGAATGTTGTAGTAGGCGAAACCCTAACTATGCCACTTACCATAAGCAATCTTGGTACAGTTGCCATGATGGGTACCATCGACAGCGCTGCACCATTCTTCCTTAGCACTGATATTCCCGAACCTCAGTTATCTCAGAATTACTACCTCCCTGCCGGGGAATCAATCACAGTTAATGTGAACTTCACTCCCTCTGCAATGATGCCCTATAACGGTGAACTGATCATCACTTCTGATGATCCAGAAATGCCGGTTGCAATTGTTATCCTTACCGGTACGGGCGGAACAGTTGCCAATAGCGATCTGGTTAGCCCCCTTCAAACTTCTCTGCTGGGCAACTACCCCAATCCCTTCAATCCCAGCACAACCATTCAATTCAACTTGAAGGAAAAAAGCCAGGTAAATATGGATATCTACAATATCTCCGGACAGAAAGTACGTAGCTTGGTGAATGGCCTTATGCCCTCAGGAACCCATAACATTCATTGGAATGGACAGGATAGCTCTGGCAAAGCCGTTTCCAGTGGCGTGTATTTCGTCAAAATGAACTCTGGTAAATACACCAGTACTAAGAAAATGATTCTTATGAAATAAGTTAGCAGATTAACAGGTTATGTGGAAGCCCCAGACTTAGGTTTGGGGCTTTATTTTTGAACTTTACACATCACTTTGTCACTTGCCCTATCCAGTCCATAACTATCCGTTAACTATCCCGTATCGCGATATAAGATGATTACGTGTTAGTATCCCATTACACACGGGTGAGGAAGAATGAACACCGTGATTCGCAACAATTTTTGGGAAAAGTGCCAATAACAACTTGACAAATTATGAAAGCCTATGATATGGAATGTTTATTGCACATAGAAAAGGTGTCTGCCCTTAAAAAGCAAGATGAGGGTGAGATGCGCATAACTAAGCTTAATAATTACAGGGGAATAAATGACTGTTCTGATACTTGCGACTCTGCTGTTGATCCTCAATTGGATAATTGAATATCGGAGGCACACCCGAAATGTGCTTGCCATTCCTATCCGTATTCATGTAAATGGCACAAGAGGAAAATCCAGTGTAACGAGGCTTATCGCAGCGGGTCTGCGTGCCGGAGGAAAAAAGACCTTGGCAAAAATCACCGGAACACTGCCCAGAGTGGTGCTTCCCGATGGTCGTGAAGCTGCTATTGTTCGCCTTATGGGGGCAAATATCATCGAGCAAAAGTACATCTTTCGTCATGCCGCTGATCATACACCAGATGCCATCGTGATAGAGTGTATGGCAGTGAACCCCGTATTCCAATGGATTACAGAACGCAAGTTTATCCGTAGCACCATATCGGTGATCACCAATTGCCGTCCCGACCATCTTGACCTGATGGGTTCCACAGTGCAAAGTGTAACCATGTGCTTAAGCAATACTATCCCAGATAATGGCATTTGTTTTACGGCAGAGAACGAGCATTTTGGTATTTTGGAAAAAGTGGCGAAGAGCCGTAATTGCGCTATCCATAAGATAAGACCTACAGATGTTACGCAGGAAGAATTGGATAGCTTTCTTTATATTGAACACAAAGAGAATGTGCAGCTTGCCCTTGCCGTTTGCGCAGAGGTAGGCGTTAGCAGAGAAATTGCCCTTAAAGGTATGCAAAAAGCCCATCCTGATCCCGGAGCGTTAAAGAAATACAGCATTCAGGATGGAGATAAGTCGATTGTATTTTACAACATCTTTGCCGCTAACGACCCACAATCCACCGTTGGCATCATTAACATGATAACCAAGGACTTGGGCGATGTGGAGAAGATTGTTATCCTCAACAGCCGTGCCGATCGCATGTTTCGTAGCTACCAACTGATTGATGCAGTTATAACTACGGGCTATTCCTATCTATTATTAACCGGTGAGATTCCAGATAAAATACGAGAGTATGCCATGGAAAAAGGAATACCCAAAGACAGAGTATTCGCCATGGGTGAACCGCTAACCGAAGTAATATATCAGAAAGTATTGGAACTAACCAGACGTGAAGCTCACGTTATGGGTATTGGCAATATCGCCGGTAGAATTAAATATGGGGCGCAAATAGTTGCCCATTTCAAACATAAAATGAATGCCATAAATAAAAGGAGCCGTAAGTGATCGATGCTGTAGTTCAAGCCGCAGTCGGAATCGGCGTAATCATTAGCCTAGTCTTCAGCGAACTATTAGGTGCTTCCGCCGGTGGTATTGTTGTTCCCGGTTACATTGCGCTATATCTGGATAAACCCTTACAGATACTGGGCACCTTGATAATCAGTTTGTTAACCTGGGGGATAATCCGCATCATTGGTAGTTTTACCTTGCTTTTTGGGAAAAGACGCATGGTGCTTAGTATTTTAATCGGTTTTATCCTTGGCTGGGCTTCCCGGCTGTTGGTTGTCAATGATATCACAGTGCTCCAATTGCAAATGCAATCCATTGGCTATATCGTTCCCGGGCTTATTGCCAATTGGTTTGAACGTCAGGGTTTCTTAAAAACTTTATCCACAATGGGAATCGCCGCAGTGGTTGTAAGGCTGGTGCTGATGGTAATATTCCATGGGGAGATATAAGATGTATCGTCCTTCATTAAAATCCGGTCGCTCCCTTACCGTACTGTTTATCCTTGCTGTGGTACTGTATATCATCGCCCAAAACAACTACGTGCACATTAAAACGGATAACTACGAGCAAAAGATTGAAGCTTCAAAGCTGATGAGAAATGCCATAGACTCTCTGAAAACAGAGCTAAAACAACGAGGCATGGAGATTGACCCTATCGACGACCCCCTCAAAACGGGATTGATCGGCAGACGCTTGAGTTCCATCACCACAGACCGAGGCTTGCTCTCCGAAAAACAAGCGGCGATAAATCCCAATCTGGCTGCCATCTTTGTGGAAGAATTTACCAAACTAAAGCTCGTTGCCGGAGATAATATCGCGGTTGGCTTAACAGGTAGTAACCCTGCAGTAAACCTCGCATTATACTCCGCTATCAAGGTAATGGGGCTGAATCCCAAGATGATTATCGCTCTATCCTCCGCTTCCTATGGAGCAAGCAGAGAAGAGCTAACCTGGCTGGATATAGAAAGCATCTTACGCAAAAAGGGCTTGTTTGATTTTGGCATCTCCTATGCATCTTTAGGTGGCAAAGAAGATCTGGCAGTAGGGCTATCTGATAACGGAATTAATGCCCTGCGCGCTGCCATGAACCGTAATAACGTGCCCCTGCTTATTGGCTCGAACCTCGAAGAAAACGTGGATATTCGCATGGCAGCCTATGAAGAATTGCTGCCCTCCGGTGAGCGGTACAAAGTATTCATAAATATCGGCTCGGGTTTGGCTAACGTTGGCAGTGAGCCGAATGCAAACCTCATCCCCGAAGGCATCAATAACAAGCTTGCGGAACGCCAATACGAGAAAGAAGGCGTGATGATGAAGATGGCAAAAAAGAACATTCCCGTTTGGCACTTCCGCCGTGTTTTGCGCTGGGCAAAAAACTATGAGCTGCCTGTTACAGTGGACACGATGGCTAAGGTTGGCGATGGAAAGGTGTTCAGTTCTCTAATCCACAATCAGCTTGTAAACATCTTATGCCTCATAACTTTGCTGATTGCTATCATCGTGGTAGTGATCTTTGATCGTCACGACCGCCATTTTATGGCAAATATAGTTGATCCCGATGAAGAATTATAAGGAACCCATAAATGAGTAAACGCACTATAATCATACTGGTTGCCGTGCTCTTTGTATGTATGCTTGGAGCACAAGCCAAGACCAAATATAAAGCTTTAACCTTCAATAATTCTGGCACTAAACGAGTATTGAAAACCGATGCAGGAAACTATTATTACTACCGCTCGCTGCCCGAAAAATCTATGTTACTGGATACTACCGGCATCACTAAACTGGAGCTGCGCAGTTTCAGTACGGAAGTGTTGCGCAAACCGGAGATTGTGGTTATTATCGCCAAGAAACGCCAGACATACAGCCTGCAGCAAGCTCAGATCATTAACAAATATAATGTCTATGCTCCCGTTACGCTTGAGATTCCCAAGGGCACCAAGAGTATCGAAGTGCTTTGCTATAATCGCTCCATGTACATGCGTGCATTCAATATAATCCCACCCAAAGCACCTAAGATAGTAAAGCTTAAGAACATGGTGTTAAAGGCGCATGGCGGTGCGGTTAGCCTGCTTCATAACGGCAATAGTAGCGATTATTATAGCTTGCTGCCTTCGCAGGCGCTCAAGTTTAGCCTCAACAATAAGCGCAATGCCGTGGTGTATGTGCGTCCGCGTCTTTTAGACCGTAGCGTTCCCAAATTGGGGGTTTATCAAAATGGTAAACTGGTGCAAACCATCGAATTTACCCTCAAACGTACTAGCAAATATAGTGTCCAAGGGATCACTAACCTTGGTATTTCCAAGAAGATAGACTTGCCGATAAACAATGGCAGCAGTGATTATGAGCTAAAGGCTCTCAGCGATCACCTATTCATAGCCAAGCCCGTGCTTATTAAGCTTAAATGATAGGGTGGAAACTTGATACCTACTAAAAGAAAACCACCGAAACCCTCACCGAAACCCAGGGCAGTTTCGCTATTGCGTCCATTTAGACCCATTTTGCTATCCTTGGTCTTATTTCTTGGGCTTGCACATAGTTCCGCTCATGCGCAATTAACCGGCTCTGTATCTGTTTCTACATCATACAGTGATAATGTGTTTACGCTTTCAGATTACGATCTTAGCCGCTTTGATGATGATCATAGCTTGCTTAGCTTCGTAAAGACTACCGATGATTTGACCCTCGGCACCAAGGTGGAATTAGCCTATCCGCTGCATTATCGCTGGTGGAAGATTACTCCCTCGGTTACCGGAACCATCTCTCAAAACGTTAGTAACACCACCAAATACCGCCGTGATGCAGCTATTAAGCTGCGTGTGGATAGGTATTATTGGAATCTTTCTGCACAGTTTGCACACCACCCACATATCTATTTCCGCGATTTTACAGATACAGACGGCAGTTATAAGCTGGAAAACTATAGCTATAGTCGTGATATTTACCGCGCCGATCTTGCCATTAAGCCTTTTAAAAATACCACTCTTAAAGCTAACTACCGTATTGAAGAATTCCGCTATAACGAGTTCTTTACGGAAGCAGATGGAAAAGCGACGCAAACAGGGCTGGCAGTTGCTTACCGCTTCCCCGCTTTAACTTTGGATGCGGGATACGATTACCGTACTTTTGATAACGAAAACCTCGTGAATACTAAAGATGGTTCCTATGATGCCAATATCTATCATGGCAAGCTGACCCTGCCCAAAATGCCCATCTCTGATGACGGGAAGATTATGTGGCAGCCATCCCTGGCTCTCAACTATCAGCAGCGTTATTACCAGGGTGATGGCTCTTGGTACGGTGGCAGAGCGGACTATCTCTACACGATGAAGGCGGGATTCCAATGGTATTTTTCTTCCCAGCTAAATTTATCGCTTGACTACTCTCATATCTTCAGAAATGTAGAATCTAACAATGAGGACGTCTTGCGCCTTAAAGAATACGGTGAGAATCGTTTTGGCGCAGTGATTAATTATAAGTTTTAGAACAAGAGAGGTTTATATGCAATTCCGTCAAGAAAGCGACATGAAGAAGATTAAAGAGTTTTTATCCCTCGTGGAAAACCATAAGATAGATCTCCGCCACTATAAACACCCCGTTCTGGTATGGGGATTGCAAGAAGGAACCACCTTCTATTCTTTCTGGGAAGAGGATGTACTGATGCGCTTTGGCATCGAGAATGTGGATGGCTGGGACTTCGAAGAAGATCAGCTTTTCTGTCCCGATTGGGTTGCCGATCCTGAAGATGAAGATGAAGAAGATCTTGACGATGACGACGACGATTTGGGGCAAATCTGCAACCTTAAATTCCCATCGAAAAATAACTAATACCCCGTTATATTATGCGCATTGCAGTAATAGGCGGCGGCGGCTGGGGCTTGGCACTTGCCAAGTTGCTTAGCGAAAACAAGCACGAAGTTTTAGTCTGGGAGTTTAACCCTGCCTATTTAGATATACTTCGGACTACCCACACCAATCCCCAATTGCTAAAGGGAATCCAGTTGCCTGCTGCGATCCGCTTCACTTCCAGTATGGATGAAGTGGTTGGCTATTCCCCAGAAATAGTGGTGCTCGCCACACCCGCGCAATTTGTGCGAAAGACGATACAAAATACCCCGCCTGCTTTGTGGCTATCTCCCCACCTAAAGGCTATTGTAAATGTAGCCAAGGGTATCGAAGAGGGAAGCTTGCAAACCCTTGACAAAGTGTTACAGGAAACCCTACCCAAAGCGGTGCATCCCATTATCTGCGCGCTTTCAGGCCCATCACATGCCGAGGAAGTAGCCCGTAATGTGCCCACCACAGTGGTGATTGCCGGAAGTGATGATAAGCTGCTAAAACAGCTTCAAGAAGTGTTTAGCTCTGCATATTTCCGTGTTTACCGCAGCGATGATCTTATCGGAGTGGAAATAGGCGGAGCAGTTAAAAACATCATCTCGATAGCTGCGGGAATAGTAAGCGGATTAGGCTATGGCGATAATACTATCGGTGCGCTGCTAACCCGTGGGATTGTGGAAATCAGCCGGCTGGGCATCGCTATGAACGCCCAGGCTGAAACCTTTTTAGGCTTATCTGGCATAGGTGATCTGATCACTACCGCCACCAGCCCGCACAGCCGTAATCGCTATGTAGGCGTGGAGATTGGCAAAGGGCGTAAACTCCCCGAGATTCTGGCTGAGATGAGCATGGTTGCCGAAGGCGTTGCCACCACCCGCAGCGTGCATTTCCTTGCCCTAAAGCTGAATGTGGATATGCCTATTGTCCACCAGGTTTACCAAATCCTCTTCGAAGCTAAAGACCCCAAAGAAGCCATCACTGAGCTGATGACCCGCGAACTGAAGGCAGAATAAAGCTTATTTAGCTTGCTGAACGCTGGTCCATCCCGCAAACATCGTGCAGAAACGGATGTTATTGACCACTTTGTAGTTAGCATTCACAATTCCAAATTCATACCAACCACTTTCCGTAGCAAGTGTATTTGCCGTGTAAGTGTATTGCCTCAGCTCTGGAGATAAGGTTGCCATGAGAGTCTGAACATTAGAGGGAAGCTCACCAATCACATACTGCACCATCGCATTGTTGGTTACCAGCCATTGGAAATTGTAATCTTGAGTGCTGTTAAATCCCGTTGGCGAAGATATTAAAGGAGCATCTGCCATCCTGATATTACATTCTGCTTTGGTAACATCATCCACCACAAGCTTCAATGCATAAAGCTGCCCTGCATTAAAGACAGGAGAGGGAGATTCACTAAAACGATAGTTTCTTGTCCTAGTGCCTGTTGTTAGCGAATGTGCCACATCGTCTATAAATAGCTGTACATTCTGGGGATTTTCAGTACCATTATAGCGGAAATAGTAAGAATCAGTAGTGGTAGCCCCATCACTATCCTCAGAACCGCCAAGAACGAATAACCAATCTACTGTATCATCATACAGGGTTGCCATGCTAATCAGGTTCTGGATGGGCGGAGGGGTCTCTTCTTCTTTT
>Ga0172377_10009008_pt1 | contig 10236 bp, 9 predicted proteins | sample Pumphouse3metaG_FD_119749 | JGI IMG/M metagenome (GOLD analysis project Ga0172377, IMG submission 119749) | Leachate microbial communities from a municipal landfill in Southern Ontario, Canada - Pumphouse #3 metaG | ecosystem: Engineered > Solid waste > Landfill > Unclassified | place: Canada... | reverse complement strand
GAAATCATTATTTTGTAATTATTTTTTTGAGCTATCTTAATAGTTTCCATTGTTTCTGAAAGAGTTCCAACTTGATTAAGTTTAATTAATATAGCATTGGCAATTTCCTGAGAGATTCCTTTTTTTAATCTATTCTTATTAGTAACAAACAAATCATCACCAATTAATAAGACATTTTTACCCATTTTTCTAGTTAATTCCCTCCAACCATTCCAATCATCTTCTGCCAAGCCATCTTCAATAAAAAATATCTTATATTTTTTAAACCAATCTTGATACATTTTTATTAAATCTAAATAATTTAAACATTTATTATCCAGAGAAAAACAATATTTTTTCTTTTTAATATCATATAACTCCGAAGAACCAACATCGGTTCCAAGAAAGAAGTTTTTACCAATATTATAACCGACTCTTTTTCCGGCTAAAATAATTAAATCTAAAGCTTCGGCGGTAAAACTAACATCAGGAGCATACCCACCCTCATTTCCAACTCCAGTATTCATTTTTTTAGATTTTAAAATTTTCCCTAATTCATGAAAAATTTCTGAACCCATTCTTAACTTTTCAGAAAAACTAGTTATTTTAATATTGGGAACAATCATAAATTCTTGAAAATCTAGATTATTATCAGCATGAGCTCCGCCATTTATAACATTAAAAGAAGGAGTTGGTAATTTATATTTTTTAGGAAAATCAAAAGTTTCAGACAGATATTCATAAAGCTCTCTATTAGAAGTCAAAGCCCCAGCCCTAGCTACCGCCAAAGAAACTGCTAAAATAGCATTAGCCCCTAATTTTTTTTTATTTTTAGTTCCGTCTAATTTAACCATTAACTTATCTATCTTTTTTTGATTTAAAACATTCTCTCCAATTAAAGTCTTAGCAATTGGTCCATTAATATTTTTAACTGCCTTTATAACTCCCAACCCATGATATCTTTTTTTATCTCCATCCCTTAATTCATGAGCCTCATGAACACCTGTAGAAGCACCTGATGGAACAGAGGCTTTGGCCCAAACTCCATTATCTAAAAAAACCTTAGCCTCAACGGTAGGATTTCCGCGAGAATCTAATATTTCCCTTCCATTAATTTTAATAATTTTAATCATATTTTTAATTTTTTAATAATTATGTAAAATTTATTTTATTCCAGGCATTTCTCCTCCAGATAAATATGACAACATAGCTCCACCACCGGTTGAAACCCAATCCATATATTTTTTTTTCTTTGATAAATTGAGAGCCTCTACTGTTTCTCCTCCGCCAGCCACACCAAAAGCTCGCCCCCTTGACCTAATAGCGATATCTCCAGCAATAGCAATTGTTCCCTTTTTAAAGTCTACATCCTCAAACTTTCCCATCGGGCCATTCCACACAATAGTCTGAGCCTTGCTAATATATTGAGAAAATAAATCAATTGTCTTGACTCCAATATCTAAAATAATATCGTTATCACTAATTTCAGAGATAATTTTATTACTAATTTTTTTATTTTTAACACCCCCTGATAATACCTTAACATCAATAGGTAATATTATTTTTTTTGAATTTAAAAATTCTTTAATTATTTTATCACCAGAGCTATCAATTAATGATTTCCCAATATTAAAACCCTTAGCTAAGAAAAAATTATTTGCCAAAGCCCCTCCCAGCAAAATAAAATTAGACTTATTATATAATTTTTTTATAATTGGAATTTTGGTTGAGATTTTAGATCCTCCCATAATAACCACAAATGGTTTTTTAGGCTTTAAAATTCTATTAAGATTAATAATCTCTTTCTCTAATAAAAAACCCATAAAAGAGGGTTTTTTTAATCTAATCGAAGAAACTGAGGAATTAGCTCGATGAGAAACGGCAAAAGCATCATTTATATAAACATCCGCCAAAGAAGCTAAAGACTTTCCCAGTCTTTTGCAATCACGCTCCTCTCCAGGATAAAATCTTAAATTATCAAGTAAAAAAATTTTAATTTCTTTATTTTTGTTAATTTTTTCTCTAATATTTTTAAAATCAGAAAAATTTTTAAAATCTAAAAAAAATATTTTTTCCTTTAAAATTTTAGATAAATATTTAGCAATAGGAGACAAAGAGTATCTAGCTTCAAAACCATTATTAGGTTGTCCCAAATGACTAGCTAAAATTATTTGACAATTATTTTTTAATAAAAAATTTATTGTTTCTAAACTTTGCTTGATTTTAAAATCTTCTTTAATTTTATTACCAGAAATAGGAACATTAAAATCTACTCGTAAAAAAACTTTTTTATTTTTTATAGCCTTAATATTTCCAGTCAAACTTTTAAGTTTCATAAAAAAATTAATTAATAAAAATTATTTTAACTCTACTTTTAGCTCAACAGTCTCTCCGCTCCTAATAACAATTAAACTAATTTTATCACCAGGAACAAAATTATTTAAAACATCGTTAAAATTTGCCTGATTATTGATATCATAATTATTTATTTTAGTGATAACATCTCCAATTTGCAGGCCGCTAGACTCGGCTATTTGTCCTACAACGAAGGGATTAAGGCCATTATTATAAACCAAGGCTCCATTGACCGGCAATTGATTACTGACAACATTCTTTAAATCCAAATAATAAAGACCAAATTTAATGTCAGATATTTCTTTATTTTTCAAAAACCCATAAATACTTGATTTAAAATCATGTATTGGTCTGATTTCCAGGTCAGCATCAATCAAGGCTAATAAATCTCCACTCAAATTAAATAAATATCCATTCTTAAAATTTTCTGGCAGATTATTATTTAAAGTAATATAATTTTTATAATTATTAGAAAATTTTAAACTATCACCAGAATCAATAAAATTAATTGTATTTACCATAATTTCGCCAAAAAAATTATAAGCCAAAACTGTTTGTCCCGATCTCAAGTCAGCCACATTAACAAAACTTCTAGCTGGTAAATTATTAACATCCTTTATTTTTATAAATAATAAACCCCTATCGCTAAAGCTAATAACTTCATCTATGTTATATATTTTTTTACCTTTTTTAGAGACAATAACGTAAGAATCTTTATTTTTTAAAATATTTTTATCAAAACTATTATTTTCCAAAATATTAACAACCACCCAGCCATCATTACTAATTATTAAGCCAGAAAGACTTTCTTCGCCAACTATATAGCTATTTTCATAAAGCATCGAGCCATCTTTAACCACGGGAAAAACTCCCACCACGGCTTCATTAAAATAATTAAGAGATTCTTCTATTTTTAAATCTTGACTAATATAAACTTTTTTAGGATCCTGAATTATCAAGCTAGTATTATTATATTCCGGGGAATTTAAATCAAGTTCTGGATTTAAATCTATTAAATCAGAACCACCCCAAGAATCAAAATAAATATAAGCCAGCCCCCCACCAATCAACCCAAGAAAAAGAGAAGCAATGATTACACTTAAAGCTAAATTAATTTTATTTTTTTTCATTTTTTTCATAATATTTAACGCCACTTAACCAACAATAATGTAATGATTAGAAGCGAAATAATAAAAATTAAATTATATTTGATTTTTTTTTCAGTCAGGCTTTTAGTTAAATAAAACTTTATTAAACTTAGTCCTAAATAATAACACAATGATAGCAATAATCCAAGTATATTATAATTAAAGGGCAAAAAAAACAGAGCCCAAGATAATGGCAAAACTGAAAACAAGAACAAGGAACCAAAAAAAATAGTTGATCTAATATTCTCTCTGGCAAGAAAAATATTTTGCCAAGATGATACCAATAGCACAGAAAAAATACCCAAAAATATTATCCAATTATTAATATTTAAAAAATAAGTCAAGCCATAAAAAAATGAAGCAGATAAAAACAAAAATAATAAACCTAGGATATCTGACCAGATAGAAAGGCTATCAGTCCTAAATAAATTTTTTTTAGAAAATCTTTTTTTAAGACCACAAAAATAATAAAAACTAAGAGATAGGCCGGCAATCAAAAATAAAATTATATAAAATCTAGAGACCAATAAAGACAGGTAAAATACTAAGCTATTAATAAAAAGAACCGGCAAAACAAAAAACCAATAATCTTTTTTTTCTAAAATTATTTTTTTAAATCTAAAAAAATAAAATAAAAATAAAAAATTAAAAGAAATCAATATCCAATAAAAAGACTTAGACCAAATAAAGGCGGAAACAATTAATAAAAAAAATAATAAGTGAAACAAAAATATTTTCTTTCTAGAGAAATTTATAATCGGCATATTTATATTTTTTTTATTTTAATTCAATTGACTTAATATCTGAAAAATCAATTAAATTATTTATTTTTATTAATTTATTAGAAAAGGAATAAAAATTATCTTCAATATATAAAGATCTTTTAGCCGAATAGTTCATAAATTTATCAAAGTCAGTAATATCTTCCTTCAAATGAGTAATCTCTCCTTTCAATTGAAATTTATTGTTAATAATTTCCAAGATTATAACTCCATTAAAAGTTACTCGACCCCAATAATCATTATTTGAATTATCCCTTAAAACAACTGGAACGGCTAAAATATTTTTATTACCTGAAAAAAGAAAAGCATGATGATCATATAGGGCAATTGATTCGCTACCAGAATCTCCAATAATATAAGAATCTAGTTCTATCGGAGTTCCCTGAGAAACATCAAATAAAGACAATTTTAAACCCTTAGTAATAACCCTATCATCTACAACTTCCGTGTCTCGACCAAAGCCAATTAATTTATCATTTCCATAAGGATGTAAATAATTAGAAAATCCTGGAATCTTTAATTCACCCGAGATTATTGGACTATAGGGGTTACTTAAATCTAAAGAAAACAAAGGGTCAATTTGCTCAAAGGTTACCACATACCCCCGATCACCCAAAAATCTAACTGAATATATTCTTTCTCCGGGAGCCATATTTTCTAAACTACCAATTATTTGCATATTTCCATCTAATATATAGACATTATTAGATGATTCCTGAGAATTAGAATATTTAGACCAATTAACATTTTTAGTAGTTGCTACTCGAAAATAACTATTATACTCATCCATAGAAAATTGATTTAACAAAGATCCCGGTACTGCCCCTTCTACCATCGGTTCAACTACACCATTAAATACTGAAAGTTTATATATGATAGTCGATTCAATTTCATTTTCTAAATTAGGATATCTTTCTTTAATAGCAAAAACCATCTCCTCCTCTAAAGATTCTTGCTCCGGGACAGTTAACAAAGAAATATAGATATCTAATATATTTCTAATTTTATATTTTTTTTCTGCTGGATTTAATATTTTATCAGAAACATTTTTTATTTCTTCAATTATTTGACGATCTTTTTCGCTCAAGTTAGAATAAATCAAATCCAAAAGAACTTCTGATTCTATTTCGTATTCATTTAAATATTTAGTATAAGACAAATAGATATTATTAGGTGAAACATACATATTTTGACCAGAAGGCAATAAATAATGACTGTTTTTAAAATCTTCTTCTAAGTTAAATAAATCTATAGAAAAAATAGAAGAAAAATTAAAATTGTCATAAGGAATATCAAAATAATAAATATCTGGCTTAAGACATTTGGCTCCTTCTTGACAATCAAAACTTAATTCTTCGCTCTGATAAAAAACCCTAGGGAATGCCTCAGCAGATAATCCATAATTATTAACAATAAAATAAAGATGATCACCAATTAAACGAGAATTAAAATAATTTCCTTCGATTTTAAAATCTTTTTCTTTGACAGGATTTTCTACCTCAGAAATATCAAAAACTTGTAAAAAAACTTGATTATTATAGGCCCCAGGCCAAATTCTAGAACTAGATATCATTTTTTCAAAAATAGCAAAATCGGAAATATTACCAAAAACTACTAGCTTTTCATCTTTAACATAAATGTCTGTCAAATAATCTTCAAAACTTATTTTTTTAATCAACTTAGCATCCTCAACTGGATAAGCTTCTATAATATATAGATCCTTGTCAACCACCGCATAAATATATTTTCCATCAGTTTTAATAATATCAGCCTCGTCAACCCCTTCAACTTGAATATTAGTATCCGAAAAATCAACCGAGCTATCCTCGGAACTTCCCAGCCCAGTGGCTATTTCGCTAATTGACTCATCAACAGCCAAGGATTGCTTCATTGCTCCACTCCTATTATAATTTGATATCTCTAGGTTGTTTTGTTTTTCAACAATAAAATCTCTCAATTCTTGAGAAGAATTAAATTTTTTAACTAAACCCTTATTAGTTTGATCAAAAATACCGGAGGAAGGCAATTGCGTTAAATAATTAGACCCGGAATCAATTTTTTTACTAACCTTAAAATCTTTAACCTTTAAAACTAAAAAGGAAACAATTATTATTGCCAAAAAAATAATTAAAACTATATTTTTAAAGCTAAATCTCTTATTTTTTTCCATATTTATTTAAAAATTAATTATAATATCACCTTATTATTATAATACAAATTCAATAAATAATCAAAAAACAAAACTTTTTATAATCTTTACAAAGAAAAAATCTTATGATAAGCTATAATTATAAAAAATAATTTAAAATTAAAGCCTGTTTTTGGGATATAATTATAATGACTACTTTTGATAAAAACTTAAAATATTCAAAAAATAACAATAAAAAAGGAATTTTTTGTTTAATTTCTCAAATTGTACCAAATAAATTGGTATAATTTTGTCGTTTTTTAACCTCAAAAACAAAATAAAAAATATGAATTATGCTATTTACGTAGCTTTAGCTATTGCTGGTTTTTTCGGCGGTTATTTGTATTATAAAAAAATGTCAGCCTCTAAAATAGAGGGAGCTGAAAATAAAGCTGAAAAAATAATAAATGAAGCTAAAACTAAACAAAAAAAATACGAATTAGAAACTCAGGAAAAGGCTCTAAAAATAATTGAAGAGGCTAAAAAAGAAGAATCAAGCCGCCGCAAAGAAATTAATAATCTACAAAGACGACTAGAAGAAAGAGAAACTGCTTTTTCAAAAAAATTATTGGCCCTAGAAGAAAAGCAACAAAAATTATATGATAAAGTTAATGAAGTTCAAGAGATAAAAGAAAAAATAAAAGAAATAAAGGAAGATCAAATTAAAAAACTAGAAGAACTTTCTAAACTAACCCCTGAACAAGCCAGAGAAATCTTATTAAAAGACATTGAGGAAAAAAACAGTGAAGATCTTTTGGCTAGAATAACAAAATTAAAAAACGAGTCTGACGAAATAATAAAAGAAAAGGCTATGGATATGCTAGCTTTTGTGATTCAAAGACTGGCCCCAAATTATACTGCCGATTTAACAACTACTACAGTTGATCTTCCCAGTGATGAAATGAAAGGAAGAATCATAGGAAGAGAAGGGAGAAATATTAAATCAATTGAACAGATGACTGGAGTTGAAATAATTGTAGATGATACACCAAATGCCATCACTATCTCGGGTTTTTCTTTAATTAGAAGACACGTAGCTAAAAAAGCTCTAGAATATTTAATTAAGGATGGAAGAATTCACCCTACTAAAATAGAAGATGCTGTTAACAAGGCAAAAACTGAACTTTCAGCTGATATTAAAAAGGCTGGAGATGAAGCTGTTTATGAAATAGGAGTAACTGGATTTGACCCAAAATTAACTCAAATTCTTGGAAGATTAAAATATCGAACTAGTTATGGACAAAACGCCTTAGAACACTCTATTGAAGTGGCTCATCTCTCCGGGATGTTAGCCAGAGAATTAGGCGCTGATGCTAACATGGCTAAAAAAGCTGGGCTTTTACACGATATTGGAAAGGCTGTTGACCATGAAATACAAGGAAATCATACTGAAATTGGAAGAGATATTTTAAAGAAATTTAATATATCTGAAGAAATTATAGCTCCAGTCGAAACTCATCATGATGATAATCCTAAAACTTTATTATCTATTATAGTAAAAACAGCTGATGCTATTTCTTCGGCTCGACCAGGTGCTCGTCATGACTCCTACGAAAACTATATTCATCGTCTAGAAGAATTAGAAAGAATTGCCAATTCTTTTGACGGAGTAGAAAAAAGTTATGCTATACAAGCAGGACGTGAAGTTAGAATATTTATTTCTCCTGAAAAAATAGATGATTTAAAATCTTACGAAATAGCCAGAGAAATTGCTAAAAAAATAGAACAAGAATTAAAATATCCAGGAGAAATTAAGGTTAATATTATAAGAGAATTAAGAGTCATTGAATATGCCAGATAAAAAATTTATTAATCCTAAAGAATTAGCCGAAATTATAGCTAATAAAAATAATACTGGAACAAATAAAAAACAAGTTGAAAAAATAATCAAAACCTTAATTGATGTTATTATAGAGAAAGTTAAGGCTGGGCAAACTGTAAAGCTGACAGGATTCGGCGCCTTTATGTCAAAAGATCGCTATGCTCGCGCTGGAGTCAATCCAAGAAATCCGCAAGAAAGAATAAAAATACCGGCTGTTAGGGTCGCTAAATTTAAGGCTGGGAAAAAACTTAAAGATGCTCTAAAAAAATAAAGTGTTGCTAAAAATATTTTTTTCAATTATAATAAAAAACATAAAATATTAAATTTTATGTTGTGCCTATAGCTCAACTGGATAGAGCGTCTGGCTTCGGACCAGAAGGTTGTGGGTTCAAATCCTACTGGGCACACTAAAACAATTTATATCGGCTGGGTAGCTCAGATGGTTAGAGCGTAGCACTCATAACGCTAAGGTCGAGGGTTCGATCCCCTCCTCAGCCACTCAAAGCGCTGTTAGCTCAGCTGGTAGAGCAGCTCCCTCTTAAGGAGAAGGTCAAAGGTTCGAACCCTTTACGGCGCACAAAAAATCGACTACTATATAGTCGATTTTTTTATATCTCATTTAAACTACTAAAAATTAAAAGCTATCTGAACAATCTTCATCTGAAACACCACCAGGAGTAGCACATTTAGGGCCGTCATCTAAACCTCCAGTTTGCCCGCCCAAACAAAATGATAAAATATATGATCCATTGTCAATTCCAACCTCTTTATATTGATAAGTATTGTTATCTGTCTCACAAGCACCATCAGCTGGAGATGGGGCTGACGGCAAAACAGCCATATAGATATTAGTACCGCTGGCAATGGTTGAAGTCACCGAAGTAGAATTAGGATAACCCTGCCAATCATTAAAATATAATTCTAAGGCAGTCTGCATTTGTTTAACATCAGCTATTCTCTTGGCATCACGAGCACTTTTTCTAGCTTGTTGTAAAGAGACCACCGCTAAAGTTGCTAAAATACCAATAATGGCAATAACTACTAAAAGCTCAATTAAGGTAAAGCCTTTTTTATTTTTTTTCATACTAATAAAATATTAAAATTAAAAAACATTCTATAAGATATTATACAAAAAAATTAACAAATGGTCAAACTTTTTTTAATTACAGGAAGTGGTGGTGGAAATAATTCCTAAAGGAGTGGCACATTTTATTCCAGGCTCTAAACCTCCGGTTTGCCCACCTAAACAAAATTCTATATAATACTCATCCCCATCATCTACTTGAAAATATCTGTAAGAAGAACTAGCGCAATCACCATCGGCCGGAGTTGGTCCAGTAGGAACTACCGCCATATATACGTTAGAAGTACCACTGGAGATACTAGAGCCAGGAACAACATCAACTGGATAACCCTGCCAATCATTAAAATATAATTCTAAGGCAGTCTGCATTTGCTTAACATCAGCGATTCTCTTAGCATCACGAGCATTTTTTCTAGCTTGTTGCAAAGAAACTACTGCTAAAGTAGCTAAAATACCAATAATGGCAATAACCACTAAAAGCTCAATCAAGGTAAAACCTTTTTTATTTTTTTTCATGTTTTTTAAATTATATCTAACCTAAATTATTTAATATTTCTTCTTTCAAAATTAATCGATCATCCCAAGGAATTTTTTTTCCATTGCTTAAACAAATAGCCTGCTCACATCCCTTGCCAGTGATAATGAGCAAATCACCTTCCTTTGCTAGCTTTAAAGCTTTTTTAATGGCCTCTCGCCTATCCATTATTCTAAATAAATTAATACCCTCCTGTTTGCCGACTTCTTTGCTCCCAAGAGAAACCTGATTGATAATATCTAAAGGATTTTCGTCATAAGGATCTTCGTTGGTTATAATCACAAAATCAGCTCTTTCTCCAGCCAAACGGCCCATCACCTCTCGACGATCCTTATCTCGACCT
>Ga0172377_10009007_pt1 | contig 10237 bp, 6 predicted proteins | sample Pumphouse3metaG_FD_119749 | JGI IMG/M metagenome (GOLD analysis project Ga0172377, IMG submission 119749) | Leachate microbial communities from a municipal landfill in Southern Ontario, Canada - Pumphouse #3 metaG | ecosystem: Engineered > Solid waste > Landfill > Unclassified | place: Canada... | reverse complement strand
TACTCACAGGGGAATAATAACATAAAAATGCAGGGAATTGCAGGTAAAATGTTGTAAAAATGAAACTGTATTGTCCGAAGCATTCATCTGAGTGCGCATCTTTAAAGCTTATTGGGTTTTAAAGTATATAATATATTATATGGTTTGTTAAATAGTACAATTAATGTATAATAACACATGGTAAAAAAGGAGAGTTTACATGAAAGAAAAGAATTATAAACAGCTGCACGACGAATTTAAAGTAGCTTACAAAGCAATAAAAAAGGCTGAAAGAATAGTAATATTCAGACACAGCATACCGGATTTTGATGCCTTAGGTACTCAAATGGGCCTATATCACTGGATCAAAGAATCGTTCCCTGAGAAGGAAGTTCATTTTGTCGGCGACATAAATCGTTCTTTCATCCCCAGACTTTTTCCTAAACCTGAAGTATTGGAAGAATCATTTTTTGACAAACCTTACACCAGCATCATTCTCGATACTGGAAACAAGGAAAGAATAGCAGCTTTCGAAGATAGAAACTGCGCATATACAATTAGATTCGATCACCATCCTATGGTAGAGAAGTGGGGAGACGCAGTATCTGTTCACACCGATATGGCAAGTTCAGCTGAACTTGTTGCTCTCTTTATCCAAGCGGTGGCAGCAGACACACATCCTATTTCTAAGACAGCAGCTCGCTGCTTCTTCATTGGTATGGTTGGTGACTCGGGTAGATTTATGTATCCTGAAACATCTCCTATGTCATTTAGACTCGCAGCTGATTTACTTCAAACTAGAATCAACTTCACTCAGATTTACATGGATATGTATCACGAATCACTTCAGGATTTCAACTTTAAAAAATGGGTCTTTGGAAATTTCAAAATGTCCGATAAAGGCACATTCTACTACGTTATAAATGACAAGACTTTAAAAGAGTTAGGTTTAGTACCTGGCGAAGGTAAAGTACCCCTTGGCGCTTTTAGAAACGTCGAAGGTGTAAAAGCACTGGTCTCCGTTACCGAGGATATTGAAAAAGGCATATACCGCCTTTCATTCCGTTCAGCGTGTAAACCAGTAAGTAAAATCGCTACCAAATACGAAGGTGGCGGACACTTGTTTGCAGCAGGTGGTAAATTGCACGATATCAAACAACTCCCTGAATTAATTGCGGATTTAGACGCTTTAGACGAGGTCGCTACTGATGCTAACGATTAGTAACCTTTCTATGCAATTCGGCGGTCGTGTCCTATTCAAAGATGTCACAGTTGGCTTTAGAAAAGATGAATGCTACGGAATAATCGGTGCCAACGGCGCTGGTAAATCCACCTTGCTAAGAATTATCACAGGAGACTTAGAACCCACATCTGGACACGTTTCCATCGGTAAAGGCGAGCGCATGTCATTTCTCAAACAGGATCAGAACGCTTTTGATGAATACGAAGTTGTTCAAACAGTTCTTCTTGGTTACAAGAGACTAGTAGAAGTTATGAAGGAGAAGGACGAGCTTTACGCAAAGCCCGATTTCTCTGAAAAAGATGGTGAAAAGGCCGGATTACTCGAAGCGGAATTCGCTGAGATGAACGGTTGGTCTGCCGAAAGTGACGCTGAAAGTTTACTCAGTTCATTGGGAGTTCCCAACGATTGTTTCTACAAGAAAATGGGCGAACTTGACGCTAAGATGAAAGTTAAAATATTGCTCGCTCAAGCTCTGTTTGGCGATCCCGATATATTGGTAATGGATGAACCTACAAATAACTTGGATGACCACGCTTGTCGCTGGTTGGAAGATTATTTGATGGATTTTCAAAATACAATTCTCATCGTATCTCACGATAGATATTTCTTAAATAGAGTTTGCACTCGCACGCTCGATGTCGATTTCTCCGAGATTAGAGAGTACGTTGGAAATTACGATTTCTGGTATTCTTCCTCTCAATTGCTCTTGAAGCAACAAAAAGAACAAAACGCTAAGAAAGAAGACAAGATAAAGGAACTCAAAGCCTTCATCGCTCGTTTCTCAGCGAATGCTTCTAAATCTAAACAGGCTACTTCTCGTAAGAAAGCTTTGGATAAGATTGATCTCGAGTCGTTAGAAGCATCTAACAGACGCTATCCATTTATAGAATTCAAATCGCAGTACAACATTGGTAACGATGTTCTCAAAGTCGATGGAGTATCTAAAAAAGGATTGTTTAAAGATTTGTCTTTCAACCTTGAAAGTACGGATAAAGTCGCGATAGTCGCCGATAACACATTGGCTATATCCACTTTGTTTGACTGCTTGGCAGGAAACGAAGAATTCGACAGTGGAACCTATAAGTTTGGAATAACAATCCATCCTGAATACATCTCTCAATCGTTTACTCAAATGAACAAAATTGAAGAGAGCCTCACGGATTATTTGAGACCCTTTGCTGAAGTAAAGACCGATTCGTTCATCCGCGGATTCTTAGGAAGAATGCTATTCACAGGTGAGGAAGCTCTCAAACCTGTCAAAGTTTTGTCCGGTGGAGAAAAAGTAAGACTTAGATTTGTTAAATCTATGTTGGATCCGGGTAACCTAATCATGTTAGACGATCCTACAAATCACTTGGATTTGGAATCTATTGAATCTCTCAACAGAGCGCTCAGCAGAACCAAAGTTGTTCTCATGTTCTCGTCTCACGATAGACAATTGCTACAATCAACCGCGAACAGAGTAATCTACATCAAGGCTGATGGAACATACATCGATCGTCAAACGACCACTTACGAAGAATTTGAAGAGTACTTGTACGAACTCAACAACAAAAAATAAACAAATTAAAAAGCATATCGCAAGATATGCTTTTTGCTTGGATTTATCTTATCTTAGCAAATCTCTTTTACGAGTTTGATTTCCTGAACGTTTGCTTTTACTTTTAAGTCGTTTAGGTTGCTTGCTTTGATAGCTTTGACTGAATCGTTGTACGCGTCCAAATAGGAGAAAGTGCCATCTTCATTTTCAGTTGCTTCTCCTTCGTTGCGGTAAACGACCATACTGGAGAACTTTCCATTTACGAAATTGACGAATGCGGGAACTTTTCCATCTTTGTAATTTGAAAGGCCGTATTTATCAGCGAAGTTTATCCAGGTCAACCAGTCTTGATAAGCTTGGGATTCTTTATCCTCGGGCTCGCTGACGGGTTTGTTTATCCTCAGCGCATTAACGTCAAAACTGTAGAAGTCTTTATTTGAATCTTCATTCATGTAGTCGATGAAGAACGAATCGTAGAGAGAAGCGCAGTCGCCACAAAGGGACCAGGTGAACAAAACGGTTACCTTTTCAGTGTTGGCGATTACGTAATCCAAAGTTTCTGTGGTGGTCGGTGAAGAGGTGTTGTACTTGTATTCCGTATCTCCATCCGTAGCGGTTGAACTTGTGTAGTCGTTCAGATCGTAACTGTTTGCTGAAGTGTATTTTATAGTTGATGTGAATTCCGACTTAAATTCAGCGTAACTATCTGAAACTCCTGCCATTGTTTTTACAGCTTTGCCATCGGCAAAGAAGAAGAACGTAGGAGTACCGCCCAAGGCGGGAATGCCGTACATATCCTTTAAGTAAGTAGCCTTGTAAAGGGAAGCGTCGATGCCGTAAATCTTAAAGTCAGTTTCAGCAACGAGTTGCTCTATGTATTCTTTTGCTACAGCGCAGCCACCGCATCCCGATTGCGTGACAAATAGAACGAAGTCGTATTTGTGACCAGCGGGCTGGTGAGCGATCATTTCTTCAAGCGTCGCTGAATTGATTTCAATGTAGGAATCAGCAGCTGTTGCTTTTTCTATATACATCGAACCGATAGAAGCGTCTGTGGTTGCACTCGTGCCAAATACGCTGCAACTGAACAGCAAAGGTATGCTGGCGAGCGGCAGGACGAGTTTTTTGAACATATTTATAAATTTCATTTTAATTTTCCTCGAATTTTCTATTAATAGTATACGTAATTATATGCAGTATTCAAAATTAGAAGCAATATTTTCTAATATATGTACATATAGTGAATCAAAAGTTAATAATAGGATTTTTTTCACAATAAAATTCCCAAGCAAATTACTTGGGAATTAATCTTTGTTGATTTTTATTGATTAGAGCTTTAACAAGCGAACTGTATCGCGAGCTATCATGATCTCTTCATCGGTAGGAATGACGACCATAGGAATAGATGAATCATCGGAAGAGATGAATGCTTCCACTCCGTGAATGGTTTCTTCATTTTTCACAGGATCTAATTTTAATCCCATGTATTCTGAACATTCATCGATAGCTGCTTGGCGGTAATCCGAAGAGTTTTCTCCAACCCCTGCCGACCAGACAATAAGGTCAACTCTACCTAATCTACAGGCGTAACTAGCTAAGTATTGAGCTAATTTGCGAGCCCACATCTTTATTGCTAATTGGGCTTGTTTGTTGCCTTCTTTGGCTGCCTTTGCAATATCTCTTGTATCGTTAGAAACTTGAGACACTCCGAGCAAACCGGAATTTTTATTGAATTCTTGGAATATTTCTTCAGCGGATTTACCTGTGGATGTCACTAGGTAATTGAATACGGAAGGATCCATATCTCCTGTGCGGGTTCCCATCATAATTCCACCAAGGGGAGTAAGTCCCATCGAGGTCAATACAACTTTACCATCTTTGATTGCGGCTAGTGATGCGCCGGAACCGATGTGGCAAGTTATGATTCTTGAATCTTTCTTGTTGTGAAGGTATTTCTTGATGGCGATTTCAGCTAGATACTTGTGAGATGTTCCGTGTGCACCGTAGCGGCGGCACTTGTATTTCTCGTAGTACTTAGGATCTATAGGAAATAAGTAATCAGCGGGTTCCATCGTTTGGTGGAAGGCTGTGTCGAATACTGCGACTTGACCAACGTCGGGTAAGGCTTTCTTAAAAGCTCTGAATCCGATGAGATGAGGACCGTTGTGCAAAGGAGCAAGCGGAATTAAAGATTCGATCTTATCTTCGGTATCCTGATTTAGCAATGCTGAATCGCTGAAGTAAGAACCACCTTGGACGATTCTGTGTCCGACACCCTTAATCTCGGTGAGAGATTTAATTATGCCTTGTTCAATGAGACCATCCATGATCAATTTAACAGCTACAGCGTGGTCTTCAATAGGTAAGACTTTTTTGATTTTCTTTCCTTCTTTGTTCTTCATCGAAAATATACCGTCAACGTGACCAATTCTTTCACAGATACCTACGGTAAGCACTTTTTCTTCAGGCATATCGTAAAGTTTAAATTTCATACTGGATGAACCAGCGTTGACACTCATAATTTTATACATAGTTATTTTTCTCCATTCCCTTAATTAGTTTAATCATTTGAGCGTTTTTTTTCAATAAAACCATTTAATTTATCTTAACAAGTTCAATATATAGTGTTTAAATAGAGGCAGTAGAGAAAACTTATATTTTTTTAGAGTGTATATTGTAAATGGACAAGCAGTTTAGTTCGCGGATTTCAAATCTTGCAGAATACAGCGAAAAAGCCCTGAAATAGGCTTGTTATTATTACTATGTTACTCAATGTATAACGTTATTTCTCATACTCATTTAGTTTTTGTAACTAGACCTGGATAAATGTATAATTATGATGGTTGTTGTTTTGTGCTGAGATTACAAAATTTTAACTGAAGCAACTTACTTCGTATACATGTATACAAATGTGATTTCTAAAATGGTTCTATTGAAAGGAATTTGTATGGATATTAAATGGTTTGATGATTATTTAAACGGTAAAAGTTCAACGGCTTACAGACACTTTGGCGCTCATTTTAAGACGAACGAAAAAGGAGAATCAGGTTTTCAGTTCACCGTGTACGCTCCGATGGCGAAAAAAGTCAATTTGCTTGGAGATTTCAATTCGTGGTCTGTCTTTGGTTCTTTGATGACGAAGATCGACGACAGAGGACTGTTTAGACTCTTTGTAAAAAATTGCGGAATGTACGAATCTTACAAATACCACATTCTAGGATGCGATGGTGTTTGGAGAGATAAAGCTGATCCCGTAGCTTTTTGTTCAGAGCACAGACCCGCGAATGCATCGCGCACCTTTGACGTTGAAGGATTTGAATTTCACGACAAGGAATATTTGAAAAACAGAACTCGCAATTTCGACAAGCCCGTTTCTATATACGAGATGCACCTTGGAAGCTGGTTGGGATTAAAAAACGACGGATCTTACTATTCCTGCGAGGAAATTTCGGATAAATTAATAAATTACATTAAGGACTACGGTTACACGCACGTCGAGATTATGCCTATCACTCAATATCCTTTCGATGGATCTTGGGGATACCAGGTCACCGGGTATTACTCGGTTGATTCCCGCTACGGCAACCCGAAACAACTCATGTCTTTTGTCGATAAGCTTCACCAAGCTGGCATCGGAGTTATATTGGATTTCGTACCGGTGCACTTTGCGACTGACAGTTTCGGTTTGGAGAGATTTGACGGATCTTGCGTATACGAGTACACGGGACAGGACGAATACTCTCAGTGGGGAACGAAGAACTTCGATTTGGGAAAAGATCCGGTTAGATCTTTCCTTATTTCGAGCATGTGTTACTTCATGGAGTACTTCCACTTTGACGGATTGAGATTCGACGCAGTGAGCAACATTATTTACTGGGCTGGAAACTCCGAAAGAGGAGTGAACCAAGGCGGAGTTGACTTTGTTAAACTTGCGACCAAGACAATTCACGCCAGATTTGATTCGGTGATGATGATGGCGGAGGATTCCTCAGCCTACGGTCACGTCACAAAAGGATTTGACGACAACGGACTTGGATTTGACTACAAGTGGGATTTGGGTTGGATGAACGACACCTTGAAATACTACGAGAAAGATCCGATATATAAACCGTATCAGAATAACCTTATTAGTTTTTCTATGGCATACTTCTATTCCGAGAACTTTATTTTACCTTTGAGTCACGATGAAGTGGTTCACATGAAAGGTACTATATTAAATAAGATGTGGGGAGATTACGACACAAAGTTCGCCCTAGTGAGAAATTTATATACATATCAGTTTGCTCACCCTGGAAAAAAGCTTAACTTTATGGGTAACGAACTTGCGACATTCGACGAGTGGGACGAGAAGAAATCCCTAAGTTGGAACTTGAAAAACTATCCCAAGCACAGTTCAGTCGCTCGGATGATTCGAGATTTAAACCTCATATATACAAGCAGTAAAGTTATGCATGTTGAAGAGTACAATCCTGAAAACTTCCGTTGGATTATGGTCGACAACTCAGCTCAGTCTATATACGCGTTCAAGAGAGAAGTCGACGGCGAAGTGATGATATTCATCTTCAACATGACTCCAAACTTCTACGGCAATTACAACATAGGCGTTCCTTACAAGGGAAAATACGAAGAAGTCTTCAACTCTGACAAAGGTGTGTATTCCGGCAACGATCAGTACAATGGATTGCCGATTGAAGCGGATAAACTACCTGCGCACAACCAGCCTTTCTCAATCAATATAAAGTTAGCTTCATTCGGAGCGCTTTACTTCAGATTGGTCGGGGGTAAACCCGCGGCTAAAAAGGCCGAAGTGAAACCTGAACCTGCAGTTGAGGTTCCTACTAAAAAGAAAAAGAGAAAAGCTCCTGTGAAAAAAGGCGCTAAAAAGACGCTCAAAAAAGCGACAAAAAAATAAAAAGTGAATAACTAGGAGGAAAATATGTTATTTGATTCAAAAGAAAAATTCATTTCTGAATTTAAAACGAGAGCCGTAGCTAAATACGGTCGCGACCCTAAGGATATAGATGTATCTGAAGCTTACGATATTTTAGGAACGATGGTCAGAGACCTCGCGACGACAAATTCAAAAGCTTGCAAAGATTCGGTATCTAAAAACGGCAATAAACAGTTGATTTATTTCTCGATGGAATTTTTGATTGGTAGATTGCTCGTTCCCAACATGGTCAACTTAGGCGTGTACGACATCGCTAAAGAAGGTTTGAAAGATATGGGTCTCGATATGAAACAAATCGAAGTCCAAGAATCCGACGCCGGCTTAGGAAATGGCGGCTTAGGCCGACTTGCCGCGTGCTACATGGATTCTATCGCCTCCATCGGTTTAGCTGGACACGGAAACTGCATTCGCTACGATTACGGATTCTTCAGACAGAGAATCAAAGATGGCAAGCAGGAAGAATTACCCGATCAGTGGTTGCTTAATGGCAACGTTTGGGAAATTCGTAAACCCAAGCACGCTGTCGTTGTTAAATACTATGGAAACGGTGAAACCTACGTCGATGAAGACGGCAACGTCAGACGCAGAACAGTCGATTCCTTAAACGTCATCGCAATACCTTGCGACGTCGGTTTAGTCGGTTACGACAACAAAGTTTGCAACACTTTGAGACTTTGGACTGCTGAACCCAGCATCGACTCAATTCCTAAGAACACAAGTTTCAACGAATACGTCGATTTTGTTAGAAACATCACTTACGGTTTATATCCTGACGATACGACAGAACAGGGTAAACTTTTAAGATTGCGCCAACAGTACTTCTTGGTATCAGCCGGTTTGCAATCCACATTGAGAAGCCACTGCAGAAAGTATCACAAACTCGACAATTTGGCCGATCACTTTGTATTCCACCTCAACGACACCCATCCCATTCTCGCAATTCCCGAACTTATGAGATTGCTCATGGATGAGCACGGATTCGATTGGGATCAAGCCTTCGATATATGTACGAAGAGTTTCGCTTTTACAAATCACACGGTCATGCCTGAAGCTTTGGAAAAGTGGCCCTGCAACTACATCGCTAACCTTTTCCCTAGAGTCTATATGATCATCGAGGAAATAAATAGAAGAGTACTTCTTAAATTTAGAGAGGAAAACGTTCCTGAAAGCATCATCGACAATTCGATCATCATCAAAGATGGAATGGTCAGAATGTGTCAACTAGCGATCAACGTTTGCTATTCCGTTAACGGTGTTGCAAGTTTGCACACCAAGATCTTAGAAGCGGAAACATTCAAGGATCTCTACAAGTTGTACCCTGAAAAATTCAACAACAAGACAAACGGAATAACTCACAGACGCTGGTTCATGGTAGCCAACCCTGAACTTTCCGGCTACGTTACAAAGTTGATAGGCAAAGATTGGATTAGAGATCCTGAAAAGGGTCTTAAAGATTTGCTCAAATATCAGGATGATGAAGAAGTGTTGACTAAATTTAACGCTATCAAACAAAACAACAAACAAGCGCTGTTGGATCTCGTAAAACAACAGAGCGGTATCGACATCGATCCAAACTCAATCTTCGATGTTCAAATCAAGAGATTGCACGCCTACAAGCGTCAGTTGATGAACGTATTTAGAATCATATACCTCTATCAGAGAATGAAGTCTGATCCGAATTTCAGACCCTATCCTCACACCTACATATTCGGAGCAAAAGCTGCTCCCACTTACGTCTTAGCTAAAAAGATCATCGAATTGATTCTCTCTGTTGCTGACACTGTCAACAAAGATGAAGAAATCAACAAGTTCATGAAGGTTGTCTTCATTGAAAATTACGATGTTTCTAAAGCACAAATTATCATTCCCGCTTCCGACATCTCCGAGCAGATTTCTATGGCTGGTAAAGAAGCGAGCGGTACATCAAATATGAAGTTTATGATGAACGGTGCTATCACTCTTGGAACTTTGGATGGAGCAAACGTTGAAATCTCACAATTAGTTGGTGAAGAGAACTCTGTCATCTTCGGCATGAACGCCGATGAAGCAAGCAAACTCAAATACAGTGGAAAATATTCTCCTTGGGACTTCTACAACAGAGATAAAGACATCAAAAATGTCGTCGATTCGTTGATCGACGGTTCCTTTGACAAAGATACTTCGCGCTTCCAAATCATCTTCGATGAGATTATGAACAGAAATGACGAATATTTTGTACTGAAAGACTTCGAAAGTTACGTCATCGCCAGCGAGAAGATTGAAAAGCTGTATTTAGATAGAAAAGGCTGGGCTAAAAAGTGCCTTATCAATGTTGCCAATTCTGGATATTTCTCTTCAGATCGTTCAATTTCTGAATATAATCGCGACATTTGGCATTTACAAAAGATTAAGTAAGCAAAAGATATTGAAAAATAACTGAATAGTTGGTATTATTTACAAGTATGGATTAAGCATCCACTAGGAGGATTTATATGGAAAAAGTATTTCATAAAAACGATAATGGCACATTAAACGTATCATGTAC
>Ga0172377_10009006_pt1 | contig 10238 bp, 7 predicted proteins | sample Pumphouse3metaG_FD_119749 | JGI IMG/M metagenome (GOLD analysis project Ga0172377, IMG submission 119749) | Leachate microbial communities from a municipal landfill in Southern Ontario, Canada - Pumphouse #3 metaG | ecosystem: Engineered > Solid waste > Landfill > Unclassified | place: Canada... | reverse complement strand
TTCAATTCTCATTAATTGATTATACTTAGCAACTCTATCTGTTCTTGATATGGAACCAGTCTTAATTTGACCAGCGGATAAGGCTACAACTAAATCTGCAATCGTGGTATCTTCGGTTTCACCAGATCTATGAGATACAACGCATGTCCAATTGTGTTGAGTTGCAATGCGCATAGTATCTAAAGTCTCGGTAAGTGTACCAATTTGGTTCAATTTGATTAGGACCGAATTTGCAGCGTTTAACTTTAAACCTTTTTCAACGTATTTAGGATTGGTAACGAATAAATCATCTCCAACAATTTGAATTCGTTTACCTAATCTTTCTTCAAGTTTAACCCAACCATCCCAATCGTTTTCAGCAAGGCCGTCTTCGAGAGATAGAATAGGATATTTATTAACAAATCTTTCATACATATCAATCATTTCAGCTGTGGTTTTTTCGCCTTCGCCAGATCTCTTTAATACATATAAACCTTTTTTCTCATCGTAGAATTCTGAAGAAGCGGGATCCATAGCGATACCGATTTCTTCTCCGGGTTTATACCCTGCTGCTATAATAGCTTCTACCAATAATTCTAGGGGCTCTTCATTACTCTTTAATCCGTTAGGAGCGAAACCACCTTCGTCACCTACAGATGTGACATCTCCGCGTTTCTTTAAAATATTACGCAGTGCGTTAAATGTTTCAGATCCCATACGAATTGCTTCGCGTATGCTTTTAGCACCAACAGGCATAATCATAAACTCTTGGAAATCTACAGATGAATCTGCATGCTTTCCACCATTTAGAACATTCATCATAGGAACGGGTAATATTTTTGCGTTAGGACCGCCTAAGTATTTATAAAGAGGCATTCCGAAATAGTCTGCAGCTGCGCGAGCACAAGCAAGGGAAACTCCCAACATTGCGTTTGCACCAAGTTTAGACTTTGTTTCAGTGCCATCTAACTTAATCATAGTTTTATCGATAGTGACTTGTTCGAATACGGGGACACCTAATAGCACTGGACCGATAATATTGTTAACATTACTAACAGCCTTCAATACTCCTTTACCACCAAAGCGATTTTTATCTCCATCGCGTAGTTCGAGAGCTTCACGTGCACCAGTTGATGCGCCAGAAGGAACGATTGCCCGACCGAAGGCTCCAGAAATAGTTTCTACTTCAACTTCGACAGTAGGATTGCCGCGTGAATCGATTACTTCACGAGCTAAAATTTTACTAATATTCGCCATATTAAATTCTCCTTTTTACGTACATTAATTTGTACACTTATATTATAGTAGAATAAAAAGGTTTTGCCTATTTAATAACTTATAAAATATTTATACTTATCAAATTAATAAAAAGAACTTCTACAAAAAGTAGAAGTTCTAGTAGTTTATTGGAAAGTTTTATCTATAATTCGTTTTTCCACAATCCGTGAAGATTACAGTATTCAAATGCGCCGAGTACTCTCTCTTCTGAAGCGAGTTCGAAACGAGCTACGGGTTGATCACCGGGTTTAAAATAATGAATTTGACCACCATGAGTTGTTTCAAGATAAATCCATTGGATATAATGAGCTTCCACCATAGGGTGTAAGGTAGAGCCAATGGTTACAGTGATTTCTTGACCATTCATTTCGATAACCGGAACGTGTTTTTCAGTAGCGGAATCAGCTGTTTTAGCTTCGAGTTTTATCATTTTTTCACCGCAGCATATGATAGGTACTCCACTATTGTGAATCATGTGAATAAGATTTCCACAATGTTCGCATAAATAGAATTCAGTTTTTAACATTTTATTGTCCTCCTTTTAAATGTTAACGTAAGATAATCTTAAGAGTCTAATGTAGTTAATACAGTTGCATTTATATAATCTAATCTACCTTTAATCTATATGTTGTTTACTACATTGTCAATTAAGTCGCAATTATTTTTGAAATAAATCCGGCATATTTTTTTGAAACCACGTTAATGAGTCTATTAGGGATACTTTGATTGGTATCGTTTTGAAACCCAAATGTTTTTTCGCGTATGAATTATCAAAATTACAATTTGAAGAAATTGTATATAATGAATATTTAGTGAAAATGGGTTTTCTATCTCGACGAGTGTAATATAACTCAGCGAGCTTTGCGAAGAGTTTTACAAACCACATAGGTAACGTGGGTATAAATACTTTTCTATTTAAATGAGTATTTATTGTAGTGTAAATTTGATTTACAGTGACATTTTCTCCGCTAAGGATATATCCGCGGCCTATCTCTCCTTTTGTAATTGCCGAGACAAATCCGTTTGCAACATCTCTAACATCTACAAAATTGTAACTTCCGTGAACTTTTGCTTTCAATTTATTATTAGCTATATCGATGATAAGAGATCCGAAATCACTAACTTTGTAATCTCTCGGACCTATTACGCCAGAAGGATATAGAATAACTGCGGGAAGCCCATCGGAAATTTTCGAAAAGACATATTTTGTTGCTAGAGCTTTGGATTTAGCGTAATCACCTACAACCAATTTTTCATTTAAAAATGTCGGCTCGTTCATTTTCAAATGTTTTTGGGCTGGAATTATAGCGTGAACCGAACTAGCGTATAATAATTTTTTAACTTTATTCGTAATACAAGCGTCTACTATGTTCATTGTGCCTTGATAATTAACTTTGTACATTTTATCAATATCGTGACTAGAAATATTAATGTATCCAGCTAGGTGGATAACTATACTATCCTTAGAGATTTCGGATAATAAAAATTCTTTGTCTAATATGTCTCCATAGGAAAATTTCACATCCATGCCTTTAAACATAGAGATGTCTTCCCCAGGCAACAACAATAGTTTTATATCGTATTTGCCGGATTTATTAAGTAGATGAACTAGGTTTATTCCTATATGTCCAGTTGCTCCTGTAATAATTAAATGATTCATATTATATGTCCTCCTTTTTCGAAAAACACAATTATACATATACTATACATCGCAAATTAATAGAGTGAGTATAAGAAGAATATCAGCAATAAATTGATAATAGCGACTAAACGGATTAAACTATAGAAAAGCATGGAGGTTATTTATGCAATTAGTATTAATTAGACATGGACAATCTGAGTGGAACAAAGAAAATCGTTTTACTGGATGGACCGATGTTGATTTGAGCGAGACAGGCAAATTAGAAGCAATAGAAGCTGGAAAACTTTTAAAAGAAAATAAATTTGATTTTGATATTTGTTACACATCTTATTTAAAGAGAGCTATTCATACATTGGATATTGTATTAGATCAAATGAATCGATGCTGGTTGCCGGTGAATAAATGTTGGGAACTGAATGAAAAACACTACGGAGCTTTGCAAGGATTAAATAAAGAAGAAACTGCAAAGAAATATGGCGATGAGCAAGTGCTTATTTGGAGAAGAAGTTTTGATTCACTTCCCCCGCTCCTTTTAGAAGATGATCAGCGCGATCCCGCAACTCAAGAAATGTATAGGAACGTAGATAAATCGAAGCTGCCATTAGGCGAATCATTAAAATTGACTATAGATAGAGTTATTCCTTTTTTTGAAACTGAAATTAAGCCTCAAATAGCCGGAGGCAAAAGAGTGCTGATTGTTGCGCACGGTAACTCTCTTCGTGCTTTGATGAAATATTTGGAAAATATATCGAATCAAGAAATAGTGAACTTAAATATTCCGACAGGTATTCCTTTGGTTCTAAATTTGAATGACAATTTCCAAGTAATAGAAAAACATTATTTAGGAGATGCAACCAAACTCCAAGCTAAAATAGATTTAACTAAGAACGCTAGAACGAAATAATATACAAATAGTTGAAATGCCGTTTAATCAACGCAATTAAATTTTAAAGCGCCTTGAGAAATGAGTTCTCCAGTAATTCGATCGAATAACAATATTTCGCGTCCGATTATTTTTAATTTTGCCGTGGCATTAATTTTATAATCTACTCCACCAAAGACTACGCTATCCAACAAGTATTGATCAACTCGCAACTTGATTGTGGTTTCAATACCGGAAGGGAGAGCGGAATATATTTTTGATTCCAAATTACTATTGGAATCAATCTGTATGAATTCGGGGCGAATACCTAATATGTATTCATTAGGGTCAATGTGAGGATTGTATCTAGCTTCAACATCTCCGTTGACAATATTGTATTGGAATATTACATCCTTAGGGAGATTCTCAATTTTATTTTGATTTTTGGAAGATACAAAAGATTTGATCTTCTCATTTCTTTCCTTCTCATGTTTTTCTAAATTCAAATAAGTGTTAGGAATGAATATTGCTTTGGTATCATTGAATAAGAGCAGGTTTAAATTTTCACCATCTTGCTTTGCGCAAGCTTTAACAAAATTAATAGGAGGATTTCCTACGAAATCTGCTACAAAAATGTTTTCAGGATGTTTATACACATCTAAAGGCGCATCATATTGTTGCAATTTACCTTTTCTTAGAAGACAAATTTTAGAAGCTAATGCCATAGCTTCTAGTTGATCGTGTGTAACATAAATGAATGTAGCATCTGTGTGCAGGTGCAAACGCTTTAATTCGGAGCGCATTTCCAACCTTAATTTGGCATCAAGATTACTCAATGGTTCATCCATGAATAAGATTTTGGGATCTGGTGCAAGCGTTCTAGCAATTGCTACTCGTTGTTGCTGACCGCCAGATAATTCATTGGGGTATCGTTCTAATAGCTCGGGAATTTTAACGACCTTTGCCGCATGTCTAATTTTTAGTTCTATCTCTTCTTTATCAAGTTTTCTTTTTTTGATGATTAATTTTCCATCTTTTTCAAGTTGGAAATCATCATTTACTTCATAGCCTTTATTTTCTATTTCAGCTAGTTCATCATCCGCGAGTTTATAATATTTCTTATAATACTTATCCGCGTCCAATTTAAAATCTTTTGAATTATAGAGTTTGAGATTATACATTTCTTCGGCTGAATAAACCGAAATATTGAATTCATTAAGGAGCCTGATTACTATTTCTTCTTTAATTAATTTATTGCTTCTTTCCTTACATTCTTCGTATACATTGATTATTCTTTCGGGTTGAGTTAGAGCTTCCGCTATTGCGGAAAGACGTTTATATTCACTACAAACTACCGGCATATCTTCATTAACATTTTCTAGTCCAAAAGCGATGTTTTCTATTACTTTCATATGAGGCCATAGGGCGTAATTTTGAAAAAGGAAACCGACGTGTCTTTTGCCGGCGCTTATATTTATTCCCTGTTCAGAATCAAAAACTGTTTCGCCATTTATTGTGATCTTTCCACTCGTAGGAGTTTCAAGACCTGCTATCATACGCAATGTAGTGGTTTTACCGCATCCGGAAGGTCCTAGTATTGTAACAAAAGATCTATCCTCGATAGTTAAGTTTAAATTATCTATCGCAACAAAACTTCCCCAACGTTTAGTGATGTTTTTCAAGACTATTCTAGGCATATTTATTCCTCCTTGATTATTTAGTCTATAAAGCGGTGTGAATGATGAATTCAGAACCGACATTTAATTTAGAATTTACTTCTATTGTATAGTCATAATAATTGCAAATGTGTTTAACAATAGCAAGCCCTAAACCCGTACCACCATCTTCTCTTGAACGAGCCTTGTCCACTCTGTAGAATCTTTCGAATATTCTGGTTATATTTTTTTCAGATAAACCTATTCCTGAATCTTTTATAGTAATAGTTTTTTCCTTATCGTTGAGAAGAATTGCTACCGAACCATTTTGCTTGTTGTACTTGATAGAGTTTTCTATTAAGTTTCTCATCATATCATAAAAGTCATCGTAGTTTATATTTAAGAAAAATGGACCCTTATCAACAACAATTGTAATGTTCTTTTTGACTATTTGAGGTTTCAATGCGGAAATGATTTTAGTTACTTCATTACAAAAATCCACTTTTTCTATAGGTCGTAATACTTCTTTTTCAAGAGAGGAAAGCTGAAGCATATTCATTATGATTTTGCGCATGCGTTTTGCTTCTTTAATAGTCTTTGTATTGGCTTCTTTTAGCTCGTCAGGAGAAGACATCACTCCGGCCTGCACCATTTCCTGGTATCCAAGAATAGATGTAAGAGGACTCTTTAATTCGTGTGAAGCGTTTGCGAAGAATTCTTTTTTCATATGACTGCTGTTATATTCTTCAGTTACATCGATCATTAGGAGAGCAGCACCATTTTTTTCATTAACTTTAATCCAAGAGTAATTAATTGGATAAATATTGCATTTATATACTCGCCCTTCTACTTGTTCGTAGTAGACTTTTTGCATTAACGTGTTAATAACTATTGAGATATTTTTTTCGATTTGCCCAGCTTTTCTCAAAATATCAATTCGTTCATTTTCAACATCTTCTTTAGATATTTCGAAAATTGTACTGGCTTGTTTGTTGAACATGACAATTCTGTAGCTGGCATCAACTACAACTAGACCTTGTCCGATGGAATCTAAGATGAAGTTTATTTTTTGTTCACTCATTTTATTCAATTTAAATTGTTCGGTGAGTTCTTTGCGGCTATCCCTAACAATAAGTGCTAAGTTTTTAAGATCATCATCATATTCTATGGTTCTATCTTTATTCACTATTTGTTGAAGTTTCTTTACTTGGGATTTTAAAGGTATTAAACTTTTCCGAAAATCGTATACAGAAAAAATAGTGTACCCAACCGAGATTAATAGTACGGATAACGATCCATAAATTGTAAAATTTTCGCTAATGGTAATGTAGTTTGTCTCTTGTAATCCAACTCTAACATATGTGTGTAATCTTGAAATTTCAGTTTCTTGGAAATAATAAGTGGAGTCCAAGCTCTTTACATCTTGAATGTAAATTTCGCCTCTCTTGCTAACCATTTCGTCGAAGTCAATCTCGTCGGTGTATAAAGGGGAAGAAGTTAAGTAAGGCGTTGATTCACCTTCTCTATAAAAAGATATGCTTATTGTATTAACAATATTGTATTTCTCCAGTACATCTTCTTCTAATGAATCTTCATTTAATTGATATACTACATCGTTGAAGTAATAATTTAAATCTTTGTTTAAACTTTGTTTAGAAGTAATATTAAAAGCGAGCGCTGAAGCGATAAACACAATAAAAGTGATTAGGAAAATAATAATATTACTAGTAATAAGTTTTCTTTTATTCATTAATTTATTCTATATCCACTTCCATAAACGGACGTGATAAAACTTTTTTGATTATCACCAATTTTTTGTCTTAAAGATTTTATATGCATATCGATCGTTTTAGTATTAATCATTTTGTCACTTCCGTAAAGTTCTTCAGAAATATCAAAACGAGTTACAATTTTTCCTTTATTTGTGAAGAGCAAAGCTATTACTTTGAATTCACTGTTGGTAAGTTCAATTAACGTGTCGTCTTTTTTTAACCATTGATCCTTAGTATTTAAACAAAACGGTCCTATATCAATAGATGTTGTAATATTGCTGCGACGAGAACGAGCGCTTACTCTGCTCATTAGCTCAAGCAAATCAAAAGGTTTTTCTATATAGTCATCTGCACCGAGATCCAATCCGTCGACTTTATCTAGGATTAGTTTATTTGCACTAACAATAATAATTTGAATTAAATCGTTTTTAGAATCGCTTCTAATCACCTTCAATATATCTTTGCCTTGTATGCCAGGAAGCATCATATCGAGCAAAACCATATTTGGTTTTTGCTTGTAAAATTGATCTAAAAATGACTCTCCATCGTAGAAAGTTTTTACTGTGTATCCTTGTTTAGACAATGTTAAATTGATGACTCTAGCGATTTCAACATCATCTTCAACGGAATATATTAAATAATTTTTCATAAAACGCTCCTGTAATAAATAAAGTTATATATATTATATCTAATATTGAACAAAAAATTCAGTAAAATTTACTATTTGTTTGATATCCTTCAGTTGTTATACGTAAATAAAAAACTGGGGAGATTAATAATGCATTAATCACTACCCAGTTTCAATGTTTAATCTTTTTTTACTATTTGCTGGCTTTTACTTCAAGATTGCCAAGTCCTATATTTTTACCAGAAACTTTGTCGAATATACATACGCCATCGCCATGGAAATCTAAGCAAATTTTAGAATCCAAATCGAAATCAATAATACCGAATACGACTGAAGTTAATAACTGGTTACCTAGTTGAAATTTAACTGTGGTTTCCATACCTGCGGGAAGAGTTGCATAGACTTTTCCTACTATTTTGGATTCTTCAACCACTTTAATATATTCCGGTCTTATTCCTAATATAATTTCTTTATTTTTAAGTTTTAAAGGTTCTTTAGCTGTAAATATTGTTTTGACGCCAGCAAAATCAACTTCCAGATGCGTGTCATCAATTTTTTTGCCTGTACTTTCTACAAAGTTCATCGTAGGGTTACCAACGAAATCAGCAACGAATAGATTATCAGGTTTTACATATAATTGGAGAGGTGGTTCGTATTGTTGAACAACACCTTCTTTAATTAAGCAAACTTTAGTCGCTAATGTCATAGCTTCTAACTGATCATGTGTAACATAAACGAATGTTGAATTGGTATCTAGATGTAATCTCTTTAATTCCGAACGCATTTCTAATCTTAATTTTGCATCGAGATTACTCAACGGTTCATCCATGAATAATACTTTAGGACGAGGTGCGAGGGTTCTTGCAATAGCTACGCGCTGTTGTTGACCACCGGATAACTCGTTGGGATATCTTTCTACGAATTGATCTATCTTTAACATTTCTAACAATTCGAATACGCGTTTCTTTATATCGTCTTTGCTCCACTTTAAATTTTGGAGACCGAAGGCGATATTTTGAAATACGGTCATGTGCGGCCATAAAGCATAGTTTTGAAATAGGAAACCAACATCGCGCTTTGAAGCGGGAAGATTGACTCCACTTTCGGAATCAAATACGACGGTATCACCTATAGTGATTTTACCTTCAGTGGGTGTTTCTAATCCCGCAATCATTCTAAGGGTTGTAGTTTTACCGCATCCGGAAGGTCCAAGCAATGTAACGAAGGCTCTATCTTTAATTTCGAGGTTCATGTCTTTTACTCCGACAAATTTACCCCAGCGTTTTGTGATGTGTTCTAATGTAATTTTCGGCATATTAATTTCCTCCTATACCTTTATCAATTGAAGCCCCGGTAGCTTTGTTTATAACAAAATTAGAGGCTAATACTGCAACGATGATAATAAGGTTAATACCATTACTCATTTGAGTTAAGTCATATGTTTGATAATTCGCCAAGACCGCTGTAAGAATAAGGCCTGGACTTGAAATAAGAACAAACAATGACAACTCTCTCATACAAGAGATGAATGGTAATAAATAACCAGAGATAAAACTGGATTTTTGAATAGGGAACATAATTTTAGTCATACGCTTTATCCATGGTACACCTTGAATAATAGCGGCTTCTTCAATTTCACCACTGACCTGAAGCATGGCATTTGTGCCGCTGCGCGAAGCGAATGGTAGGAATTTAATTGCACCGACTAGAATTAGTAAGAATATAGACTCATATAAGAAGGAGAATGCCTGTTGAGTTGATACCGCTAAATAGATGGCACCAAACGACATAGATGGAATCAAGTAGGGGAAAAAGGAAACACTTGCGACATAATTTGATAAGTGTGTCTTTCTCTTATTAGCTACTGCGTAACCGATTAGGATACCAAAAGTACCAGCAAAGAAGGCTACACAAAGTGACATTAAGAATGAATTTAGGAACGCTTTCCACACCGTAGCATTTCGCAGCAAGCCTACACTGCCCGCAATGTACGAGGACGTTTGTTCCGTTGTGATCCAGTAGTACCAAGTGAATGTGGAAAGATCTCCAGATTCGATTGTCACACTTTCTAGCGCAAATGATACCAGTGGAATAATAGCGAAGAATATACAATATAAGAGAGTAATTACTACGACGGGCCATTTAGCTTTTCCTAAGTTGACGTATGTAACTTGGGACGATTTTCCAGTAACGGTAGTGAACGACTTTCGCTTTCCAGTTGCCATTTGGTTGACCATAAGAATAATTACTGAGAATAGCAATAATACAACAGCGATGACGTAACCTTCACCAACCTTTGAACCGGATTGAAGTAAAGATTTCATCTTGAGTGACAAAGTCCAGAAATTTCCTCTAACACCTAAGAACATAGGTACTGTGTAACTGGAGATTGACGATGCGAATACTAATAAAATTGTAGAGA
>Ga0172377_10009003_pt1 | contig 10241 bp, 1 predicted proteins | sample Pumphouse3metaG_FD_119749 | JGI IMG/M metagenome (GOLD analysis project Ga0172377, IMG submission 119749) | Leachate microbial communities from a municipal landfill in Southern Ontario, Canada - Pumphouse #3 metaG | ecosystem: Engineered > Solid waste > Landfill > Unclassified | place: Canada... | reverse complement strand
TCTAAAAATGCTGATGGAACATATAGTATTAATCCAAGCTATATAAACTCACTTGCTATAGATAATACACCATTAAAAAAAGATATTTTTGGAAACCTGAAAGGTGATAAGAAACAGATTGCTGTGAATTATATAGAAAGTATATTATCCGGAGTATCACCTGTAATTACTAAAAAGAAACCAGAGCCAACAAAAGAAGAGACTAAACAATTACCAACTATAGATAGAGATTTAGGCAATAGACTTAAATTGGAAGCTTTTAGAAGCACTTCTCCAAAAGAATCAGATATACAGAACTGATATAAAATGGAAGATAGATTTACACCTGCTTTAAAGGTTTTAAGAAATTACAAAAATGAATTAGCCAATTCAGATGTAAATCTAGAAGAAACCCCATTTAAAAGCAAAGATGAATACTTAGCAGCTCTAAATGAGCTGGAGAAGGGCTTAGAATCTAAGGATACAACTGCTATTAATAATGCATTTTACAAATTAGGAGAATCTGATCTATCACAATTGTTTACTACCCTATCTACTACTAGTACAACTGGTGAGGTCACAGCTGCTGATGAAACAGAGAAACCTAAAAAGACTACAAAAGTTCCACAATTAGTTATGGATAATAAAGGTGATGAGCCTATGAAGAAACATGTAAGTATTCCAAAGATAGCTAGATTTGCAGGAGATATGTTAAGACCCGGACTTGGATCAGCTATTGCAGGAGCTTATGAATTATATCCTAAAATAAACTTCACTGAATTTTTAAATTCTTTAAAGAATTTAATTCCAGAAAGTGTTACAGAACCATTTACATCATATAAACAAGGTGGAGTATTAAAAGGACAACAAGGAATCTCATTTAATCCTAAAACTAATTGATTTAGTTCAATATACACTCCCATTAGTGCTGATCTTTTAAATGGAATTAATTCTGGTAAGGTAAGATATGAAGATTTAAATAAGTTACAAGACTTACATAGCAATATAACTCAATCAGCAGGAACTGATTGGCAAAATACAGCTTATTCCAATCCTTCTGTTGGTAAGTATCAAAAGACATTTAACAATCTGCTTGAGGGTATTGGAAATACTAAAGGAATTGCTAATGGTTTAAAATCTGGCAGATATGTTAAATCCCAGACTGCTAACTCGGCTGATAGACCTAATACTTGGGTTGATAATCTATACAGTGGAATGACTAATGATAGAACCCTGTTAGGTAGAGAAGGTGATTATACACCAGAGCAATTAACTGCTGAACAATCTAAATGGAATAAAGAAGGTTTAGAATTATTTGTTGATCCAACTACTAAATATTATAAACTTAGAATGAAACAATTATCTGTTCCAAGTTTAAAACCTGTAATTCCTAAGATTAATATTGGAGAAATAAGACCAAATATTGAATTAGCCAGTTCTGAGGTACCAGAGAAACCTAATGCTCTCTCTAAACTAAATCTTGATTCTAATTTATTGAGTAATGCACGATTTGGCCTTACTTACTTAATGAATAACAGAGTTAAAATGACTCCAAGAGTTTTAGTTACAGATGCACCACAGGCTACAGCTAAAGTACAGTATAATTTACCTATGCAAAACTTTTATAATAGATCTGCTGATCAATATAGAAGAATGGGTAATACTACTGCTACATCCGATCAAACTCAAAACTTTGCAAGACAACTTCAATTAGAATCAGAAGCTACAAATCAAGATCTTAAAGGAGCATTAGCTAATCAAGAGGCATTTGCTAAAACAAGTGAGAATGTAGTCAATACTGAGAATGCTAATATTGCTGCAAGAATTAATAATGCAAATCAAAATAGAGCAAGAATGTTAGAAGCACAATCAGCTAAAGAAATCTTTGATAACAATAAGAAAGTTAGACAGATGGGAGTACTTACTAATTGATTAGCTGAGAAACAGAAGAATCTTGAACAGAAAGAAGGAGTACAAAGACAGTTGGAAGCACAAGCTGGAACTGATCTTATTGGAAGAAATTATCAAACTACTATTGAAAATGCCTATAAAGATTTACAAAGGTACCCAGAGGATTCTCCAGAATATAAAGCAGCTCTTGAAAAATATAACTTAATTGTAAGAAATGCACAAAATCAAGCTAATGATAGTGTTAGACAACTACAAGCTAAGTTATTTGGAACAGGTTATATAAAATAGGATGAAATTAAATATAAATAAAATGCAAAGCGGGGGAAGTATCAACAACCCCGCTGCATATCAATTTCTGGATTATGTTCCAATAGCAGGATCACAATCTCCAGCCCAAGCACAGACTCAAACACCAACTAAGACATCTAAAAGTGATAGTGGAATATTATCCAAAGATATGATAGATAATCTCATGGGAAAAGGCTTAACTAGTGATGTAACAGCATTTGTTGGAATGGTAGACAAGATGTACTCTAATCCTTTAGTTAATAGTCCATTTGGATCCACTATAAACAGTAATATGTTACAAAGACAGCAATTATCTTTATTAGCTAAAATAAATCAAATTCAGAATAATAAAGAATTATTTACTAAAGCTGTTGATAGTGCAAGATCAAGAGGTGGATTAAATGAATTAGCAGTTACACCATTTGGTAGAGTATTAGCTTTAGATGAGAAAGGTCAAATCAAACAGATGTCTGCAGAAGAGCTCTACAAGAATAGAGGTAATGTAACACCTCTTACAAATGCACAAGTAGCAGAAGCAAGAATGAATAATCCTTCAATGGCTTTTGAAACTAGTACTTTTAATATAATTGAGAATGCAGTAGGTCAGAGAGAGATTGATGAATATATTGGAAAGATAATTAATGATGTAAACAAGATGAGTGCTGAAAATAACACATTTAAATCAGTAAATGAACTTACTGAGGTTAAAAATGGTTTAAAAGGTTTACAAGAAGGTATTTATAAAGAAACTAATAAGACAGAGTCTAATGTTAATCAGATGAATGCTGCTATTAGTTATTTGTATAAAACATTACCTGACAACTATAGAAATTATTTAAGAATAAAATCTGCAAGTTCTGGAATAGATCCTAGAAAGGGAGTAATTCAGTTAATACAAGAATATGCTGGAAGTAAAACTTATACATCTACATTAAGAGATATAGACTTTGATGCTACTTTAAATAAAAGTAAATTAGAAAAAGATTCTTTGAATAATTCTATTCAGAATACTCCACTCGTTTCATTGTTTAATAATACAGCAATACAGAAGCAGATTGTATTTAATCCTGGATCTCAATTTCAAATGACAGTTGGAGGAAGTCACCTTGAAGCTATTCCATCTAATACAGGAAATCTACTTCCATCAGTTATGTCTGTAGGTAAGATGCTTACTGATAGTAATATAGGTGGAGTAGTTGATTCTAATCATATTTATATGGGAGATCAGAAGATTGATCCCATAGATCTCAATAAAGTGTTATATAATGGAGGTGGAGTTACCAAAGTTAATATACCAATTGATGATAATGGAAATCCTGATTTACAGTTGCTAACTCGATATGAAGAAGCTAAGGATCTAATTGATAAAGGAAATATAACAAATCCACAAGAGATTAGAAGAATATATGAATCAAAGAGTTTATTTGATTATGTAGATGCTAATGGAAATATCAATCCATCTAAATTCAAGACATATCTTGTTTTAAATGGAGCTGCATCCGAAGAAGGTGGAGTACTTTCTGATACTGCCACTACTTCTGGATTTGTAAAACATATAAAAGGAGTAATAGAAAATAAAGATTCTAGAAATAGCTTTGCTAAGGAATATCTACAAACACTTACTAAGGAAGGAACTTCATACAAGCCAGGTGATGATATTTATATGGGGCCTGTATTTATGGAGGTTACTGGCAATGCTTTAGTAGCAGCACAAATGTCAGGATCTAATTTAAAAATAAAAGCTAGTGATCCGTATACTGAAACAGCAGAAACAAATACTGTTAGTCAGTATGTTCCATCTAGTTCAAATAATATATAATGAAAAAGGAAAATGATTGAGTAGTTGCATTAGTTAATAATCCAACTTTTAATTTTAGTCAATTTAAAGCAGTAGGGTTAACTCCAGATAATACCTCATTGCTACAAAAAGATGATTATAGAAATAGCCAATTTGTTCAAAATAAATTTACTGATCCTGAAACTGGAAACTTTGATGATGCTAAATTCAATACTTTTTATGATAATGCTATTAAATCCTATAATACATTTGCTAAAAATGATTATCAGGATAAAGTAGTTGATAGTTTTAAATATGATCCATTGGATACATTTAAACCTACTTCTGGAGACATAAAACAAGTTGAATTTAGTGTTGATAGGGTTTTGAATCCTGATAGAACTACTACAGGTATTAGTAGAATTGGAGTTACAGATAAACCAACTATGACTCCATCTGAATTAGCACAAACTCAAAAAATATATAATTGAGACTCAAAAGACTTTAGCGATGAGACACCAAATGATAACACATTGTTTGGTAATCCATTTAAATGGTTAAAGTCAATACAAGAACCTATTGTAATGGCTCAATGGGATTCTGATGGTACTCATACAGATCCATTTAGTGGTAAAGAAGTTGATCATAAGAAAGGTGAATATAAACTAAATAGTAATGGTACTTACTATATGGAAACTCTTTCAGGAAGAAGTCCTTATGGTAAACAAGTTAAATCTATATTTGATAGTCTTACAGTAGACAATAGTCCTGGAAATAAGTATGACTTCATGGATACGGATGGCTTAGATAAGAGTATATGAGGAACTGTAGCTAAAGCAGCTACTACGATTGCTCCAGCATTTATACCTTATGTAGGACAAGTATATGTAGCAGGATTACTTGGTGCATCATTAATGGATACACTTCCAACTCTATATAATTCTACAATAGGATTAATGTTGGATGATTCTCCATTTTTAAATACTATGCAGGGAATAGGTAGATCTTTTCAATCTACTAATTCACAGTATTCAAGAGAGAATATGTGGAGTGCTGAAAACTTCTTCAATTTGACATCAGATATAGCTTTACAATTGGCTGAACAAAGGCTTATTTTTAATGGGGTAGTCTCTCTTATGGGAGCATCTGAAAAAGGGCTTAGCAGCGCCTTAGCGAATGTCTCACAGGATGCTATTAAAACTTTATCGAAGAGTAAAAAATATGCTAATTTTGATCAAAAATTACTTAAACAAGGAATTGATGAAGTAGCATTTAATAAAATATCTCCAATAATTCAGAATAGTCAAAGAATGGCTGCTAATGTATCTCTTGGTTACATGGCTTTAATTTCTGGAGCTAGTTCATTTGAAAGTGCACTAGAGAATGGGGCATCTAAAAAGGAAGCAGCAATGATAACTATGGGTAACTTTGCTGGACTTTACGGAATCATGAGAACTGGATTAGGAGAATGAATATTTGATGAACTTACTCCAGATGTTGCAAGATTACAGAATATTGCAAAAGCTTATGGAGAATCAACAGCCAAAGCTGCTTATGGAGAATCATCTTCTGTTATAGGTACTGGTTCTAAAAATTGATTATATAATCTCTATGATAAAGCAAGAAGCAGTGGTAGTAATTTCTGAACTGGATTAAAGAATCATAGTTTAAATTTTACACAGAAAGCTTTAGCAGAAGGTATTGAAGAAGTAAGTGAAGAGTTTGTAACTGATTTAAATACTGGTTTGTATGATGCTATGGCAACGTTTGGAGTTGCTGGAGCAAGTACACAAATGCCAATGTTCCAAGACTTTGCTAATAGATATCTTACCTCATTTGCAGGTGGATTTATTGGCGGTGGAATGTATCAACTTAGGGATATTTCTTTAAATGGGAGAAAGCCTACAACTTCTACAACTGATGATTTACTTTGACTCATTAGAAATAATAAGACTAAAGAGTTTAAAGAAGTAGTTAGAACTATGCAAGGTAAAGGCAAGATGGCTAATCCTAATCTTGGAGTTGATCCAGTTACTTTAGAAGATGGAACAGTTGGCTATACTTCTACTGATGATATTTCTCAGAATGATGCTGTAGCTAATGCTGTTATAAAACAAGTTGATGTTCTTGAAGGATTCCTCAATGATGAAAATCTAAACTTTAGTGATCCAGAGATTATTGATAAAATAATATCAAGAAATATAAAGTTAAGTCATTTAATAAATAATGATAACTATAAGGGTAATCTTTTAAATGATTTTGGTAAGATTTCATCTGATATAATTGCTAAAAAGCAAGAAATTCAATCTCTATATGCTGGACTTGCTGATACTCAAAAACCTGATGAAGATGTAGTAAATAAGTTAACTAATGAATTAAATGATTTAAGAGCTAAGAGAGATCAAATTCTTAATGGTGATCTTACACAATATTATGTAGGTGAAGCTATGTTTCCTATGTCTTATAAGTTATTTGCTCCTTATATAACTCCTACATTTAAATCTTACGCAGAGTTTAAAGAAGGTAAAGATTTCTCTGAAATATCTGATGAAAGAAAGACTCAATTAGCACAAGACTATGATGTCTATAAAAAGAATCAGCAAAATAAGGATATCAGAGATGGTTATAAGATGTTTGAATTCTATAATAAAAAGTTTTCACCTCTAGTTGCCAATAATGGAGAATTATATGCTAATTATGGTAAGGTTAGAAGTGAATTTTATGATAAACTTGTAGATCCCAAATTCCTTACATGGTTTAACATTCAGTTACAAGTAGGTAATGAAGTACAAGAACTTAGAGATTTAAATCCTTCCTTAAGAGAAGAATTTCTATCTACTGATAACTTTATGAACTTTGCTGCAAGCACTCAAAAATTTATTGATGATAGCTTGGCTATAGGTGGTTATATGGATTCAGAAGCCAGGAATTTATTGCTTGATATTCTAGATAAAGCTAATGTACCAAGTGCTTTCAAGTTGTCTAAAATATATAGTGAAATAATTGCTCCCTTAGCATCCGAATTTCCGGAGAATGGGGATTTCTTTGATGATAGTATTAGAGAGTCTATACTTAACGACGATCCACAGACTATTATTGAGAATATAAATATAATGTTTGGAAGTGATCTTGAAGTTACTCCTGAAAATATACAAGATATCACAGCATTGAAGACTATGGTAACTAAACAGAATCTTATAGCTCAATTAAAGGATCAAGCTTTAAAACTGCAGAATAATCCTATATACGATATGTTACAGGAATTATCTGTTAATGTTACTGGATCTAAACTTAATGTTTTTGATATTCTAAAACAAGAAGAAACTAAATTAAGAGACATAAGTACTGTATCTGATTATTTTATTACACCTGATAGACTTAATGAACTTGAAGAAGCTAAGAGTATGCTTGGAATTTTACAATCAGTTATTTCAGCAGCTCAAGACTTTGATTCATCAGAAGTAATACCAACTCTTGGAGAAGGAGTTAAAATACAAGGATATAACAGTCTTTTAAATGCTAGTGGTAATCAACAATATGGTCAGATAAGATCAGATCTTGGTGAAATGATGAGTCAAGATTTACTTCTTATACAGAATAAAATAATCTATCTGGAAGCATTAGCTAATCAAAATATTGCTAATCAAGTTAAGGAACATAGACAAACTGAACAAGTTGTAAATAAAGTTATTGTTGATACTTTAACTAAAGACAATAGATTTACATCTTTAGAATATGCTGGAACTAAGTTAATAGATTCAAATCTAACTTTATCTAACAATTCTATTTTAGATGCCTCAACAATATTAAATAATATCTATGATAATTATCAAAAGATATTATCGAGCAATAGCGATAAGTCAGAGAAGGATATCTTAAAGACTATCTTTGGTGATCTAACTAGCAAATTTAATAATAAAGAGTTAGTTGGACAGGTTAATTCTATGTTTAATAGTAAAACTACCAATCTAACTGATTATGACTTATTTGGACTTGTTTTAAGTTCAATGGCATTTAAAGATGTAGACTTTAATTTCTATCTTAAACAATTACTTGATAGTGGTGAATATAAGTTTGCTCCATTCTTTAATCAGTCCTATGCAGTAAAAATGATTTTAGCTATGAGAGCTAATCCTACTATTATGAATTTTGGTATTGAAGCTATAGATGCTGGAAATCTGGATACTGATATATTAGGATTATATAATACTACTTTTATAGATGGAATTGCTGGAGCAGGTAAATCTACTGCCGTTGCTAAACTATTTAAAGACATAAACAATCTTATCAATAAAGAAGATAAAGTATGGAAAGTAGCTCCAGGTAAAATTCAATTAGAGAATCTTGAAAAAAACTTAGGAAAAGAAGGAAGAAGTTTTACTATTGAAGAATTATTAGCAGAAATAACTGGATCAAATGATTTGAAGAATGATATTGATAATAATTCAATTACTTCTAATTACTATAAAGTAGTTAAGAAACATTCTAACAAGTATAATTCTGATACTAATGTTCCAGTTATTAAAGAGGATTTACAATATACAAATAATAAGCCAAATGTTATTTTTATAGATGAAGCTACATTCTTAAATACTATTTATGCTCAAATAGTTAGTGATTGAGCATCTAAAAATAATATCACAGTAGTTTTATTGGGTGATTTAAATCAGAATGGAATTTCTAAACAATTATCTGATAAAACAATTTATTCTAATATAGATCCTGGAAATATTCTTATATGAAGAGCTCCAAAACTTGGAATCTCTATGAGAATAACAAATATTCAGCAGAAGAGTAATACTGATACCATAGTTTCCCTTTTAAATGCCATAAAGACTACTATGACTTCTACTGGCCCTGATATGGTTACTTTAAGATTTCTTATAAGTAATTTCAGAATGACTTATTATACAGGTACTGACTTTCCTTTAAATGGGACTAGACTAACAACTTCCACATCTAAAGAAGAAGTGCGTAGCTTATTATCTGATGAAGAGCCATTAGGATATGTATATACCAATGTTGATAGTCCTACATATAAGATTATGCAGGAACTTAAGAATGAAGGTGCTAAGATTGATATGTTTAAGCCAGAAGAAGTTCAAGGATCTGAAAGAAAGTATTTTGTAATTGATACCGATATAACTATTCCAGAGAATCCAGACTATGATGATTATGATTCAGCAATCAATAACTTCTATACAATGTTTTCAAGAAGTAAAGAAGGAACTTTATTCATTGATAATGGATTAAGTAAACTATTTGCTCAAGATTCATTTATAAAAGAAGACAAGACTGCTGTAACTCCTGATAAAACTCCAGCTATAGAAGAATTTAAGAACTTTAAACTTGAGAACTTAAATATAATTGTTGGAGATTATAATCCCACAATTCAAACTAAGCCCATTGTTAAATCTGAACCATCTAAAATCAAGACTGGAACTTCAAGTCAGAATAATGAGATACTATCGGATTTGTTAACAGGTGGATCTACATTTAACTCTGAACCGGGAGTTGATAATATTAGAACTTATAGTTTCTATATGAGATCTGGTTTACAGAAAACAACTATAAATGGTGTTACTTATTATAAGAAAACTGATAGCAATTCTGATTTAGCTCTATTCTTGCCATCTAAAGTAGTTAATAGACCTATTCCAGAAACTGTAGACTTTAGTACTGCTGAAAAATCTTTGGATATATCAGCTATTAAACCTTTAGTAGAAGAATTTCAAACTAAATCAGGTATTAAGTTTACTATCCCATCTAAAGATGTAATTACAGGTAATTCCTTGACTGCATTTGTTAGAAATTTAGCTGGTAATGGAATAAATACTTCTGATGATTTAATTTCTAAATTAAATGATTTAGATCAACTATATTCAGAAGAGGATATAAATGCAGCTAAGAAATGTTTATACACAGCTAAGTCTTATCTAGCATTCGGAAGACCATTTGATGAAAGATTTGCTAATACTTTGGTAAATAATGGGATACAAGATGTAGATCTAAATAGTTATAATAATGGAATCTATAAAATAAAAGTATCATCATTTCAATCTGATAGAGATTATGTACTTGATAAACTTAATCCTGATTTATCAGCATTAGAAAAGGATAAAGTAATGATATCTTTAGTATATTCATTTGGTGGTAACGAAATAACTGCTGGAACATTAGCCAGACCTGACACTTGGTTAGAAAATATAAACAAGATGCCAGATTCAGAAAATAAAACTGAATTATTAAAGAGGCAATCTGCTTATAATGCATGGTGAACAGCTGA
>Ga0172377_10009000_pt1 | contig 10242 bp, 8 predicted proteins | sample Pumphouse3metaG_FD_119749 | JGI IMG/M metagenome (GOLD analysis project Ga0172377, IMG submission 119749) | Leachate microbial communities from a municipal landfill in Southern Ontario, Canada - Pumphouse #3 metaG | ecosystem: Engineered > Solid waste > Landfill > Unclassified | place: Canada... | reverse complement strand
AGCTCAATACCGTATCTGTAGGCATTTCCATTATCTTCTTCATTTTGTTTGTCAATATAACCAAAAAAAGTGGTCAGGGCAATTCGGTAATTCTTTTTAGTCGCATCGGAGAGATTACTGGTTTCGGAGGCTAAGAAATCACTTAAGAGTTCTTCATCGATCTCTTTCATTGAAGCAGCGCCAAAGTTACTCAAAAAAACATAGAGTTTTTCCAAAGGTATAAAATAGACATGAATGCTGTTAATCCCAATGTTTCTAACTTCTTTTATGGTGTGCTTTAAATCATCAATGCCATCAAAACCTTTAATAAGCTCTTTGATAATTTGTGCCAGTCGCTCTTTGTTGGTCACTTGTCGATTGGACAAACTGGTGATTTTATTACGTAAAAAGCGTGTTAACCAAAACAAATAGGTTTGACTAAAAGAGTTTTCACAATCAATAGGATAACGCATGATAAGTTCCTTTATGGGGATAAAGTTGTATTGTAACCTATAAAAACTTAAATTAGTATTGGAAACTATAATTTCCAAATTATTATAGAGAGAAGCCACTCAGGCTTTAAGTGCGGGAATCCCCCACACTTAAATCTTTAGTTTTTAATTAAACGACGATCTATCCATCCACCAATGGGTGTTGTGATTTTTTGCAATAACCAACTGACGGCAATAAATGCAACCATCCAAGCAATCACTGCTGCCCACGCAGGTAAAATATCAAAGAAGATATCATATCTTGACATAAGTGGCCAGTGAATTAAATAGACTTCAAACGAATACAATCCATAGATGGCTAAAAATCTGTCTTCGTATTTTTTAAGTGAAAAAATCACAATTAGAGCAAACATGATGACCAATGAGGTAAATTGCTCAACAAAATACGCTTTTCCCAAAATTGCCGTTAAGGTTGGCCAATGGTTCGCCGTTGTTCGTAGTGACATATACACAACCACTACAACCATCAATGCCATAACAATATAGGGAAGCCCTTTTGACTCATTTCTGAATTGCTTTAAATAGGTCACCAATTTATTTTCTTTCTCTTTTGTTTCAAATAACAACCAAGCAAAAATAATACCCAATGAAAAAGCAACCGTATGCAATCGGTGAAGCCAATTATCTCCCATATTTAAAGGATTGTATACCCCAATAAGTGTGGCAACAATAATCAAAATAATCGCCCCTACCCATGGTCGTTTTGCATTAAACACCAAAGGAAAAAGCGCATAAAACATCATCATCCAGGTAATGTACCAAAATGGAGAGTTAACATCATCAAATCCATGTGCAGTAGGAAACCATCCCAGAAGTGATTGAATCATATATGACATAGGATAATGAATATCTAAAAACAAGGCATTTGCAGCAAAAATCAGAATAATAGCAACCCAAAATGGAATAAAGATTTTAACTACCCTTCTTTTATAAAACTCAACAATAGGAAGCGGTTTTTTGAGCATACCAACAGTTAAACCATATCCCGACATAAAAAGGAATAAATCAACCCCTACTCCTGCAATAATGGAAAGAGGAAAAAGAAAATCTGCATTCGTGACTAACATATATGCAAAATGGGCAAAAACAACCGTCAAAATACCAAAGCCTTTAAGCTCTTGAGTCACCGAAATAGGAAACAAATCCGTATGGCTTGATTTCCTAAAAGTAAAAAGAATAACCGCTATTAAAACAGCAATAACAATAAGATTTGCCTGATTAATATCATCAGTAATGGTAATAGGCATATACGCTCCCAGATTTTAAATCATTCTCTTGATTAACAATTCATTGTTACAAAAAAATCATAGGCATTATAACGACTTCTAAATAAAAATGAAATATAAATAAGTAAAAAAGTTTTTTTTCAGACACTTATTGTGAGGCATTTGAGTATTTTTATACTAAAAAGCGTATGTGGTAAAGTAAAGAAGTGGAAATGCAGGTAAAAATAGAAGTCTTAAACCAATATGTAAAAAAACATATTAATTTATCTTCGTCTTCCTTTGGAAAAATCAATAATATAGTCTGGAATCTCATCTAAAGAGATTACATCTTTAATAGCCCCTGCTTCTATGGCTTTAGCAGGCATTCCAAAGACAACACAACTCTTTTCATCTTGTGCAACTGTATAAGCATTATTGTCGTATAACTCTTTAATACCAATACTTCCATCATCACCCATCCCCGTCATAATAACCGCCATAGCTCCACCACCAACGATGTTATTGACGCTTCTAAACAAAATATCCACACTGGGCTTATGCCGGCTTACTCTTACGGTGTCTAAAAGCTTGACTTTATAATCTGCTCCAAATTTTTCAATCGTCATGTGCATATTTCCAGGCGCTAAATAGGCACAAGAGTTTTGTAAAATCATTCCATCCTTGGCTTCACACACTTCAATGACTGAATTGCTGTTGAGACGTTGGGCAAAAGAGTTTGAAAATCCATACGGAATGTGTTGTGTAATTAAAATAGGGGGTAAATTGGCTTCCAATTTCATAAAAACACGCAATAATGCATCCACTCCTCCCGTAGAAGAACCAATGGCAATAACTTTTTTGCCCGGAAAACTCGCGGGCAGTTTCTTTAAAACTTCATCCGGATGTATTTTTTGCTCAATTCCACTGCTGTCTTTAGCTTCTTTAGAGGATTTACTGTGTACTTCAACTTGAGCTTTAGGTTTTTTAAGAGTGTACCGTTTCAATAAAAACGTTAAACTCATTAATGTTTCTTTAATTCTGTTTCCAAAAGAGAGCATAGACTCCCCTGTTTCAGGCTTTGGAATAAAACCAACTGCCCCATCATCAAAAATATCATTTCCACGAACACTCTCACCTGAAATAACCACTGCAGGCATCGCATGAAGACGCATTAAATTTCTTAAAAAGACAACACCATCCATTTTAGGCATATTAATATCAATCGTAACCAAATCAGGCTCATATTTCTTGATTTTTTCTCGTGCATCGAACGCATCTACTGCTTCTGCAATGACTTCAAACTCATCAATATTATTAATCATATCTTTTAATATTCTTCTCATAGAAGAGGAATCATCTATTACTATTACTGTATACATATTTACTACTTTCTTAGAATAATTCTATTTCCATTTGAGGTTCAGTTTTAGACTTATCATGACCAAATAAATCGACACCACCAATATACTCTTTGATAACCGGCTCGTTTGTAATCTCTTTTTGAAGTTTTTTCTCTTCCCCAAGAATTTTTGCATTGGTATCTGATTTTTCAGTTACTTTGATAAATGTTTGAAACTCACTGGTCAATAAAATTAAACGTCCTCGATCACCTCTTGTATGTTCTGACAAAATCTGAAAACCTTCTGCTTTACAAAAATCTTTTGCAAATTCAACATTTCTATGCCCTATTGAGGCAATGGCAGACATATTGAGTTGCATAATATCAGCACCACCTGATATTTTTGCACTCATATGCTCTTTTCTGCAGCCAAGCTTATACATTTCATTGAGCATTGCTTCGACAGAATAAAGCCCATATTTCATATCTTCATTTGAGTTTTTCGTCGTAGGCAATAAAAAGTGATTCATTCCTTTTATTTTTCTTATTTTGTCATAAAACATAATGGCAACGCACGAACCTAAGAGTGTTTTAAAAGCAACCTCTTCTTCATCTTTACCAACGGCAAATTCACCGCCAATGATTGTATGCGCATTAAATCCTTTAATTTGTTGAGTAAATCGTGCATTGGAAGCTTTTTCAATACTACCATCTTTATGACCAATAATAATCAAACTATATTTCCTTTAACTTAACAAATGTATTTTGACCTGCTTTTTGCACATAATTAATGAGGTCATGAGGGTTTTCTGAATGCCCAATATAAAGTGTTCCACCAATTTTAAGATGTTTAAAAAGTTTTTTTAAAATTTTATTTTGATCTTCTGCTGAAAAATAAATCAACACGTTTCGACAAAAAATAACATCAAATTGATTGCTATCAAATGGGTATGACGTATCATTTAAGTTCATTTGTTGAAAAGTAATCATATTTTTAAGTTCATCTTTGACTTTTATAAGAACTTCTTGATTACCAAATGTTTCAACTACTCTTTTCTTAAAATATTTTGCTGGGTTTATCCACTCCGGGAACTCTTTAGAACTCTTTGCATACCGATACACACCATTGGCTGCATATTGTAAGACATTGGTATCAATATCTGTTGCAATGATTTTTGCGTTGATATTTTGATGCAGTTCTTCTTGTGCTTCTTTAAGAGTCATTGCCATAGAATATGGCTCTTCTCCTGTAGAAGAAGCGCTACAATAAAGCTTGAGAGTAGATGAATTTCCATTTTTCTTTAAAAATTCAGGAATGACCCTATTCTTTAAATCATCAAAATGGAACTCTTCTCTAAAAAAATGTGTTTTATTGGTGGTAAATGAATTAATGAATTCATTTGTATGCTCACCCTCTTCTATTTTCTCCAACAACTGGTCCAAATCACCTACAAATTTTGTATCTCTTTGCAGTTTATACAACCTGTTTGAAATCATTACATCTTTATTATCAGAAAGTGTAATCCCCGTCAAACTGTACAGTAATTTTTTTACTCTTTCGTGTAATTGCTGTGTCTTATCCATATATTATGAAGCCTTTTGTGCTTCTTGTATATGTTTTTTCTCTACTTTTTTCTGTGCATTAATAATCCCTAAAATATCAAGAATTAATCCAATACTTCCATCTCCTCGAACTGTTGCAGCCCCTATTCCTTCAACACTTCTAAAGTTTTTATCTAAAGGTTTAACAACCACTTGATGTTGATGTAAAAATTCATCAATAAACAGAGCCACTTTTGTATTTCCAGATTTTACAACAATTAACATACCGTCTTCAATTTTTCTGTATTTAGGTTCAATACCAAAAAGTTTATAGACTTTAACAACTGGAATAAATTCTTCTCTTAACATCAATAAGTCTTGTGTTCCATCACCAATTCGTTTAATCATATCGCTTGTTGGTTGAAGTGATTCCACAATAGAACTTAAAGGTAAAATATATTTATGTTCTCCTACTGCAATATCCAATCCATCCAAAATAGCCAAGGTTAAAGGTAATACAATGGTAATTGTTGTTCCAACACCCACTGCCGTATCCAATCGAATAGCACCACCAAGTTTTTGAATGTTTGTTTTAACAACATCCATTCCTACACCACGACCAGAAATATCAGTGATTTTATCAGCTGTACTTACTCCTGCACCAAAAACAAGAATTGCTTTATCATTTGGAGTCATTGAAGCTAGTTGATTTTCATCAATTAAACCATTATCAAATGCTTTTTGTGCCACTTTATCACAGTTAATTCCACGACCATTATCTTCAATCGTAATAATCATCTGACCATTGGCTTGTTCTGCGCTAATGGTAATAAATCCTACTTCATCTTTACCAGAGTTAATTCTTTCTTCCGGTGTTTCTAAACCATGGTCAAGTGAGTTTCTAATAATGTGCATTAATGGGTCTGTAAGACCTTCAATCATGGCTTTATCAATTTCAACATTATCTCCATAATGTTTAAATTCTACTTTTTTATCCAGTTTTTTAGAAATATCTCGAACAACTTTTGGGAATTTTGAATAAATCGATTCCATTGGTACCATTCTGATACTCATAATAGAATCTTGCATATCTCGAATATGTCTCTCTAATAAATCCAATCGTTCAAGTACTGAAACTCGAGTTTTAGAGTCTTCAATGGTAGTTGTAAACTGTGTTAACATGGCATTGGTAATAACCAAATCTCCAACATTATTCATCAATAAATCAATTTTATCTAAATTAACTCTAATATTATTGGTCATAGCAACTGGTTTTTCAGTAGTTGATGTTCTGCTTCCTGGTGTTCTTTTTTCTACTGCAGATGGTGCAGAGGAGTCATCTGCATTACTTGAAGCAATAAGACTATTAATTCTTTCAATTTTTGAATTAGGATCAAGTTCTGGCATATCATCAAAAAAATCTCCGGAATCAGTCGCTTCACATTTAACTCTTCGTGCTTCTTTAGAGTCACCACTAAAAGCAGACATCTGTAATTCATCATCAAAGAATCCAAAGTTATCACTTTCATCACTTAAATTAAGAATAGTTTCATCAAAAAATCCATACGGTTGTGTCTCAAAATCATTAGAAGATGAAACTCTTCCATTTAACTCTTCTTTAAAAAATCCATACGATTGTCCTAATTCATTAGCAGAAGGTTCAACTGCTGTTGGAGCCGATTGCTCTACATTTTTAGCAGGAGCTGATGCTGTTTGCTTGGCTGCAGAAGAGGAAACCCCTCCTCCGTTGGTATATTTACGAACCTCTACTAATAAATCTTGTGTCATTTCTGTAAATGTTTCTCGAGTTAACTCTTCGGCAACTTCCAATTCAAGTAACTCTTTCATAACGTCTAAACAAGCCATTAAAGTATCCACCATTTCAGGTTGGAATTCAATTTTATGATTTCTAAGTTTGTCCATCATGCTTTCAACATCATGGGTAAACTCAGCAAAAAGTTTTAATTCTACTGAAGCACCACTTCCTTTTAAAGTATGAACATCTCTAAAAAGTTGTCCCATCTCTTCATCATTGAGTGTACCACTGTTTTCAGCTTCTAATAAAACGTTATCTGCTGATTCAAACAACTCAACAGACTCTTCTAAAAACATCTCTCTATATTTAGATATATCAAAACTAGACATCTTACACCTTCTAAAATTATATAATTATATTAACGACTCAAAACTATATTGACAGCTTTCAACAACTGATCGGGCACAAATGGCTTTACAATCCATCCTGTAGCACCAGCGGCTTTCCCTTTTACTTTCATTTCATCACTTCTTTCCGTAGTTAATACTAAAATTGGCTTTGATGCATATTGAGGTAATCTTCTTAACTCTCCAATGAGTGCAATCCCATCCATATTTGGCATATTAACATCTGTAATTATCAAATCAAAATTAGCAGATTTTGCTTTTTCTAATCCATCTTTACCATCAATTGCTTCAGTTACATCGGTATAACCGCCCTCATTTAATGCATAATTTAACATGTCTCTTAACATTGTTGAATCATCTACAATCAAAAGCTTTGACATAAAAACCCCTTGTTTTCTTCTTTTGGTAACATTTGCTATATCATAACCAAAGAACTATTAATTTAATATAAAAAATTATAAACCTGCAGCGGCAAGTTCAATTCTGTCTTTTTTCACGTTGAGAACTCTCACTTCAAAACTATCACCCACATTTAAAATGTCTGTAACATTTTTAACTCTCTCTTTAGATAGTTTTGAAATATGCAGTAACCCTTCTCCACCTTCTGGTAAAGTCAAGAATGCCCCAAAGTCCGTGATTCGTTCAACTTTACCTGTTAAAACTTCATCTTGTTTATAAATCTTCTCAAAATCTAAGTTTTTTGTACTTTTTCGCCCAGCTGGTGCATTGTTTGAAATAGTTTTAATATGTTCACAAGCCCCTACAATATTCTCTTTATTGCCACCACTTACTTTTACATTTCCACTGTCTCGGTCTAAATCAATTGAAACATTAAATTTCTCAATAATTTCTTTAATGGTTGCACCCGCTTTTCCAATAATTACCATGATTTTACTTGGATCTATCATAAATTGCTCAATTAACGGTAAAGCTTCACTCGGAATTATTTCAGCAGAAGCTTCTTCCATGATATTTAAAATATGTAATCTTCCTTCTTTGGCTTGATGCAACGCTTCTTTTAAAACACTTAATTCAATCCCACCCAATTTAATATCCATTTGCAGTGCTGTAATTCCATTTTTTGAACCAGCTACTTTGAAATCCATGTCACCATCATGGTCTTCTAATCCCATAATATCAGTTAAAATTGCATACTTGTTATTCTCAACCACCATTCCCATGGCAACACCTGCAACCAATGAAGAGATAGGAACTCCTGCAGCTTTAAGGGCCAATGAACCTCCACAAACGGTTGCCATAGAAGAAGAACCATTGGATTCTAAGATTTCTGAAACCAACCGAATGGTATCGGTAAAATCTGAATCAATCGTAGCTTCCAATGCTTTTTTGGCTAAATTTCCATGACCTAACTCTCGTCGTCCTACACCAAACATTGGTTTTGCTTCACCAACACTAAATCCTGGAAAGTTATAATGGACCATAAAGTTTTCCGTAAAAGTTGATTTTTCGGTTAATTTCTCATACATTTGTCCATTTTTAGCATCGGCTAATGTTCCCACAACTAAAGCTTGGGTTTCACCTCTTGTAAATAAACACGATGAGTGTGCTGAAGGTAAAATATTGGTTTCAATAGCAATAGGTCTTACTTGGGTAAGCCCTCTTCCATCGGCTCTTATTTTATCATTCACAATCATTGTTCGCACAAGTTCACGCTTCACAATATTTACTGCTTCATAAACATCACGGTATTCAATCACATGATTGGTACAATAATCATCTTTAGAGATAAGTTTTGCCACCTCTTTTAACTCAGTTGCCCGTTCACTTTTTGCCAATTTTTTAATGGCTTCTTTTATCTGTGCTGTATAATTTTCTCGTACGTAACTAATTAAAGCTTCTTCAATACTAAATTGCACCAATTCAACCACAGCTGCTTCTTTGCAAGCCGCTTTAAAACCATTTTCATACGCTTCATTGGCTATTTTTAACGCATTTTGAGCGACTAAAATAGCACTAACCAATTCATCTTCACTCATCTCATTGGCTTTATGGATTTTAGTAAATGCTTCAATATCAACTTCAATTAACTCTTCAGACGAAATTGATTTCATTTCAATCATTAAAAGCTCTTCTTTACTTCCAGCAACAAATAAATCCAACGTTGAATCATTCATTTGAGCATCGGTTGGATTAACAACATACTCATTGTTAATTCGAGCAACTCGTACTCCTGCAACGGATTTATTAATAGGTAAATTAGATGTATATAGTGCAGCTGATGCAGCATTTAAAGCCAAGGCTTGGATATCGACATCTTTATCGGCACTTAATACCATTACCGTAATAGTAGTAGGATACACATACCCTTTAGGAAAAAGTGGTCGTAAACTTCTGTCAATCACTCGGGCTGTTAACGTTTCAAACTCACTGGGTTTGGCTTCTCGTTTAAAAAATCCACCTGGAACTTTCGCTGCTGCGTATGTTTTTTCTAAATATTGCACGGTTAATGGCGTAAAATCTTCGCTGACGGGATTATCAAATTCACTCACCACTGTTGCTAAAACAACGGCTTTACCCATTTTAGCTAAAACTGAGCCATTGGCTTGTTTGGCTACTTTATTAAATTCATAAATCTCTTCTTTTCCACATAATTCAAATTCACATACTACTGACATTTCTTATCCTTTAATAATCTCTTTAATTGTTTCAAAGGTGATTTCTTCTAATTCTTCATAATAAAAATCTATGCTTACAAAATGGTCTAATTTTTTCACATAATACAAATCATCTGCAATGGATTCAATGATTGGGGCGCTGACTGTTGGCAATACAGGAACTGCCACAGAGACTGATTTTGCTTTTAAATTAATGGCGGTTTTAATACATGCCATCATGGTTAAACTTGTATTTAAGCCCTCATCAACCAATAATACATTTTTATTATGAAGATCTGCTAATTTCTCACCTTTTCTATATTTTTGAATATACTTCAAAACCTCACTCTCATACACACTTCTAGATTTTGAAAATACATAATCTAAACTAATATCAAACGCTTTGACTAACTCCTCATGAATAACTACCTCCTCACTTTCCGTTACGATTGCAATCTCACACTCACTGTTATTGGGGGCTTCTATTTTATATGAAAACATATAATCGAACGATGCTTTAAGCACTTTTGAGAGTTCATACGCAATAGGAACACTACCAGCCGATGTAGCAATCACAATCCAATCTTCAAATTTCATGGTGTCTGCGGGTAAAACATCCAGCAATAATTCTGTTGCATCTTTTCTGTTTTTAAAGTATTTTTTGTTAAAACTCATTTTTGAGAACCCACATCATACGATTGTGTTATTCCGCCTATTGGCTTTAAGATTAACTCTACGTAAAATACATCTTGATTTCTAACTTCTATTTGAGACGATCGAGTTGAACGTGATTCTTGCTCTTTTTCTAAACTAAGATTCAGTCTCCAACACTTATCGTTAATGGTCCAAACAATGGCTTCTTTACTTTTAATATCATTAATTAAATT
>Ga0172377_10008997_pt1 | contig 10244 bp, 11 predicted proteins | sample Pumphouse3metaG_FD_119749 | JGI IMG/M metagenome (GOLD analysis project Ga0172377, IMG submission 119749) | Leachate microbial communities from a municipal landfill in Southern Ontario, Canada - Pumphouse #3 metaG | ecosystem: Engineered > Solid waste > Landfill > Unclassified | place: Canada... | reverse complement strand
TTAACGCAGGAATAATGCTAAGCTTGGGCATAGAAACGTTGATACGAACAGCTTGGGGCTTTTGGTTGCCATTGGGTGGCACAAATGGTGGTATTAACATACAACCTCCTTAGGCTATGTTTTCTGCATCATCTACACAGAGACATTTCTGTCAAGTTTTGTGTTTCTTACTTGCTTGCATTGCCCTATCATTGCCCACCCAATGCCCACGTGGAGGGCAATGGGTGGGCAGTGATAGGGAGATAGAAGCAAGGATAATTTAATTAGTAAGTATGATTTGGAGCAGCAGTTGATTTGGAGCAGCAGTTGATTTGGAGTTACCATGGATTTGGAGCTACAGACGTCTCGTCTGTACTGGAGGAGTAGGCGTCCCGCCTACGTAAATGCTAAGCAGGCAAGATGCATGTGAAATCTGTACAGGCGGGACGCCCGTAGCTCCTTTGTAATACGGTGTAATCCATCTGCAAACATGAGTTGGCGACAAACACCGCCAAACATCATACTGAATTATGAACAGTCTCCCTGTAAGGGGACAAGGGGTATGGAAAAGAGGGGAAAGGGGGTAGTGTGAACAACAGTAAAGAGTTAAGGGGAAAGGGGAGGTTTGACAAAAAAGGGTGTTTTTGGGATATGTTACGACAAGAGGTTTGACAATTTTGACAGCAGGTTTGACAAACAATTAGCATGGGAGAAGTGGGTAGGGTGGGGCAAAAGAATATTAGGGGGTAAGAGGGTATTGCATGAAACAAGGGTGGTGGCATAGGTGTAGATACAAGACAAGCTGCTAAACACTTTTTAATTCTTTTAGGCTTTGCAGGATAGCTTGCAGGAGGAAGCGGCGGGGTTTGAAGCCTTGTTTTTTAATTTTGGATGCTACAGCCCAGGCAAGGGAGTGGTAGCGATCGGAGATCTGCTATTGTTTTGAGTTTAGCTTTGCTGAGGTGTTTAAGCGGACAGGGAGCTTGATGCCACGAGAGGAAGAGGAGAGGAGGCGTTTCTTTCTTGCCCATTCTTCAATGATGCTTACGGGGGGCATTTTACCGGGTTCACGACCTTCGTGGATATACGCAGCGTAGGGGGCAATTTTGGAATCCACAAAGACATCTATCAGTTTCTTATCCGGGTAGTATTTGGTTTTAACGGCACGGCGGAGTTTACCCCAGGCGACAAGCTTTTCATCATCTACAATTTTGACGGCTTTCTCCTCGATACAATTGGCAAGGTTGGTTAAGAGGGTATCTACAAGGGTGGTGAGATTTTGAGGCATTAGAGCCATCCTATTAGACGGTTTAGGGGCGTAACGGCGTCCGCCTGTACGGGGGTGTACTGGGAGCAGGCGAGACGACTGCAACTCCTGATGGCGGGCGTAACGGCGACCGCCAGTACGTACGTTTGTACGGGGAATGTGAGTATTTGAGCCATAATTGACATCCTCTGCATTAGCACCATCCTCTTATGGATATAAGCCCGGTGGAGATATTGTAATCTACTTCCCTGGGGTGGATAAGCCTGCTATTGAAGACGAGATTGCAGTTGATGAGATCGTAGGGATTAGTAGGGACGGAATCTGTACCCAAGAAGGGTTGTAAGGAGGGTAATTGGATATCTGAAAAGGTGAGAATACATTCGTGAAGCAGGTTTCTGGACTTAAGGTAGGAATTGTAGTAGCGATCTGTGGCATCCAGCATAGCCAAGCTGGCGACAGCAACGGCTGAGCTTTGTGGTTTTGCGGGAGGCTCAGCCTCTTCATATTCGGCTTCTATGGGGTCAAAGAGAGCGTATTTGGGGCGTTCGTCATCAATGCGGTTAATGACCTTGAACTCACCGGAAAAGTTAAGCAAAACAGCATGAGAGATGCGCAGGAATTCGGCAAGCAAGTTCTTCGCGTTATACCAGCCGGAGACGGTTTCCACTTCGCTAAGCATGATATTCCCTGAGTAAAGAATCGCCTCTCCGTTAACATCGTAATTTACCACACCCCAGTAGTGTTGGATTAAAGTAGATGGGACAGCAGGGATAGACAGGGGGTTCGAGAGGAGTAAGCTTTGCATATCTGCGTATGCTACCAGAGTTTTTTTATCTTGTTGAAGGGAATATACCCGCATACGGTATAGTTCGATGGTATGAGTATTCACTGGCAAATGAGTGGAATCGTCTATAACATTAAATGTATTGTTGGCGTCGTGCCATTTGGCGTGATGGGAGAAATAGATGCTAATAGCACCATTCCACATAATTAAGCCGAGATGAACCGTGTAATCCTGATTCCAAGGAACATTCCCACTGATTTTATCATCATTGCAGTGGTAAATCTGATAATTTGCAACTTTCCATGGAAGCCATGATTCTGCGTTATATGCGAGGTGTGCATTGAGGTATGACAGGCAGGAAAGGGATTCTATGAGGCGGAGAACCTCTGCGGGAGTGTTGTTATTGCGTTCATCTTCGGTTTGCTGTATAAAGCAGGAATTGATGATGGCGGGAATTTCCTCTATGGGGTGGGTGACAGAGCCAAGCTGGTGCTCCCGATCGGCAGCCAGAGTGATGAGTAAGCCGAAGTAGTCCATGAGATTAAACTCGATGCTTTGATCTGTAAGGCTGTAATACTGGACGGAATAGCCGGCTTCTGGCAGGACACCGGCAAAGATGGTAAGATTATTATGCTCCAAGATGAAGTTTAGGGTGTGAAAGCCGGCTTTGATCTCGCGGGAGGAGCCTTCCAAGATGGATTTGAGACCCGGGGTGTAGAGCAGTTTAATGCTGAAACGGCGGGATTCCTGAGACCAGTATTCCACGGATGAGAGGGAGATGGCATCGCTGCTGAAATCCATGATTATATCGGATTGGAAGAGGAGATCGGAATCGCGGAGGATATTGAGGATCATGATTGCTCCGGATTGGACTGGATTCCAGCCTTCGCTGGAATGACGGGGGATGGTTGTGACGAGATTTCTGCCTTTACACGGGCTTTTATGCAGGCTATGTATTCGTTGAACACATTATAGTTGAACCAATCGGCATATTTATCAAGGACAGCTCTATCTACGGCAAGGATGCGCTGTTTGAAGGGCTCGGAGATGGAATCCCATTCTTCGTCCATACCTAAGCGGGAGAACATCTCCTGTTCATCGGTGGTGTCGTCTGTCTCGAAGTAATCGAGGATGTATTCGTACTGTTTGACATCGCAATTTGTAACAGCCATATCAGCTCCCTTAGAAATATATTGATCGGTTAGCATCATAACCTTTCCGTGTTTAGCGGGTTTTAGGTTGTTCATAATGTATTCAATCTTTTGGGGATAGAAAGTTTTTAAGGTTTTCTTGTCAAGGCTAAATACTGCAAAATCGTGCTTTTGTTCGCCCTCTACCATTCTTACTTTGGGGTTCCAGACGTAGAGATTGAGGGAACGATCCCGGGAGGAGATAGCCAAGCCCATTTGTTTGAGGGGGTTTTGGAGCAGGGAGGAGACCAAAGAAAGGTATTCTTTATGGGTGGAAATACCCAGTTCATCCTTATGTTTAGCTGCATGATCAAAGAGTTTTTGGCGAGTAGCGTACTGGAGCTGGGAGGCTTGAGAGACAATAGAAGCGACATCTTTTTCTCTGAGCTGAATGAGGTTATTATAGCGATCCATGGCTGCGTCGTAGGGATTGGCAGGCTCTATATAGGGAACGATGCGGGTGCGGCAGTTGTAATGGTAGGGCGGGAGCCAAGGCTCCATATCGGAGGTGGGGCTTTGGGAAAAGTTATCATTGCCACTCCAGAAGGTGGCGTTTTGAACAAGAGTTTCCTGGGCATCGGCGCGAGACGAAGCTGCCTCAAGCTGAAAGGTGCGACCGTGCATCATGCGGCAGATATCTGTGGTGGCATCATCCATGTAGGCGATCACTTTGACCATTTGGACGGAGCGAGATGCGTATTCGCTGAGGCGTTCCTGAGTTACAGCGCGGGCGGAGACAGTATTGGCGTAGCTTTCGGCTTGATCGGGGCGGAGTTCGCCACGGACGGGGTATTTATCGGTGATGAGAGAGAGGACTTGCAGATATACAGGATCGGAGCCGGTGACTGGGGATTCGGAATCTATGGCGGAACGGCGTCCGCCTGTACGGGAGTAAAGGCGTTCAAGCTCGTTTTCCAGCTCGGTTTGGGTAAGTTTTCCGGAGAGATAGCGTCGGATCAGCAGGGAGAGGAGGTATTCCCGGGAGGCGGAAGCGAGTTTGCGGTATTTAAGAAGACTTGTTAGCTGCATTTTGAACCTTTTCTGGGTCTATAAAATACTCTGATGTATAATAGGTGCGGCCACAGTTTGGGCATTTTCTAATACGAAAGGTGGAGGACTGCAAGCGGTGGGTTTTTAGCACCTTGGTTTGGCATTTGCACTTGGGGCAATTCATAATGTACTCCTTTTCTGGATACCAGACTTAATCACCCCACCCACCGAGAAGTTGGTGTTCGGGTACCCCGACGCTGGAATGACGGGTGATAAGGATATGGCGGAACGGCGTCCGCCTGTACGGGCTGATGCGGAAAAGGGGGCTTTCGCCCCCCGATATTCCCATTGTAGATTAGGCATTGGCAGCCTCGTTGAGGGTTGTATTAGCAGCTTCATTGAGGGTTGCCTTTGCAGGATCATTGAGGGTTGCGGATAGTTTTTTTTCGTTTTGGATACGATGGTATATTTCGGAAGGGGATTCACCTTTGAACTCTTGAGCGATGGCTTTGTCCAAGGCAGTTACAGGCATACCCTTTACCTGCATCCAGGAGCGAATGAAGGTGATCTCTTGCACCAGATCGGCGAGGTAGGAAGAGGCAGTATGCTTCATGGATGCGATGGTTTCTTCATAATCCTTTTTCTGCCTGCCGAGTTCTTCTATAGCCTTTTGCATATTGACGATGGCGGAATCCCGATCTTTGATGCGCTTGTAGAGGGTGCGCCGAGCCTCACCATCTTTTACGGTATTGGCAGCTTGAGCTTTTATAAGCTCGGCAAGGGGAGATTCGAGAGTGCTGAGCTTTACAATGATATCCGGGAGCTGCTTCTCGGCAATGGTGATGAGCGAAGAGCTGAGCGAATCATAGGAGAACTCGACCTCCTTGTGGGTGTTATTTATTTGCTCTGAGAGCTTGTCTATGACAGCATTTGCCTGGTTGGTAGAGTGCATCATTATCTCATGCTTGAAACCCAGGGGATCAAGGATTGAGAGGTAGATGTTCTCGGCAGTAGATTTTACATCTGAGTTTAGGATTACAGCTTCTTTTAACAGCCTATCAAACGCATTTAGATTATCTAAACCTATTGCCCGCAGGCTGTTGACTTCCGAAATTACGACTTTAGCAGCGTTTTTGACTTCGCAGCGGATATGATCCCTTAGAGCCAGCTCGCTGATGCGATCCTGTTTCGTTGCCCTGCGGAGGGCAAAGGCAAGGAGGATAAGGGCAAGGATTTGCAAGATGGCGGAGATCATTTAAGCCTCCTTGTTTTGGGAACCGATGGGGACATCGGCAGACCTTGCCAGCGAGGACGCAGGCATTCCGGGAGATGGCGGAACGGAGATCCCAATGAGTTCTTCGATTTTTGGGGTGATGGAGATGTTATCCACCACTTTCTTTTCGCAGGCGACCTTGGCGAGGGAGATATCATCCAGGGTTTTGAGCATGTCCTTATTGGGCTCTTCCTTCACGGAGATGAAATCCAGCATTCCCAAGCCTTTGAGGGCTTTGAGACAGATTGCTTTGGAGATAATCTTGACGGAAGTGGACACACGGAAAGAAATGGAGCCGTGAGGCAGATCCTTGGTGCGTTCCTTGGTGAATTCATCTTTGTGAGCTGTCGCATAAGAAGAGATGGAGGACTGCAAAGCTTCCATTTCGGCAATGAGCGGAGCTGCGTCAGTGCTGAACTTGGCGGTTATTTCGCTGACGAGCTCCGTCATTTTGTTTTCCAGATCACGTTTTTGGCAGGTAAGTTCTCCCAGGCGTTTGAGAGAGGTGTTCACTTCTTCCCAGTTGTTTAGTTCGGGTGCGGTTGTTTTGGATGGTTGTTTTTTCATTTTGATCTCCTTTATTTGTTTATGGTAAGGCTTTTCTTACAAGCATGAGCAGAGCAGTTGCTTGTGTGTAGTTGAGTTCACGGAGGCTTTCACCATAACCCCATTGGGACATATTCTGGTGAAGCCATTTGATGTCTTTGCCTGCCTTGGCTACATGCGCCATAACGGCACTGTTCAGCTTTTTCTTGGCGAGGTGCGCAGCTTTGGCAGCATAGGGCTTGAGAGTGGCGATAGCCTGGCGCATTTGGGTTTCGTTTAGGACATTGGCGTGGGTGACGGAGAAGGTTTTGAGCAGGTAGGCAGCGAAGCGGGAGTGATTTTGCCCGGCTACGGCTTTGTCCCAACCTGCTTGTTTCACGAGGTGCCAGAGATAGGTTTGCTGGTCTTTGAAGCGTTGTTTTGGCATGGTTAGCTCCTTAGTATTTGAAGATGACGTTTTGGGGTTTGGTGGGATCGGTATCGAAGTGGACAAAGCTCTTGGCAAAGTTGATGCCAATGCGTTTGCAGCCGGCTTTGATGAGACCGCACATGATTTTGAAGAGCTGAGCTGAAGAAGCGAAGCGAATATCCAAAGCCTGACAGAAGCCTTCAGGATTGGGAGTATGCGCACTATCCGCAACCCCACCCACGGCTTTATTGTGCTTTGGGCAACGGCATCCGCTGGTGATGAATAACGCAAAGCCGCAATAATCCCGGGTGGATTGGAAGACGGAGATGGTTTTTGGATGCAGCTTGGAGAGACCGCAGCCACATTTGCAGGTGATTTCGGCGAGGGTGAGGTTTTTGCTGAGATTAGGCATTATTTCTCCTTGTTTTGGGGGGTGAGAGCCGATGGGGACATCGGCAGACCTTGCCAGCGAGGACGCTGGCATTCCGGGGGACGCTGGCATTCCTGTGATGGAGAGTGATCCTCTGGTTAAATCTTGCCAAGAGTTGCTTAGGGTAAGCTCTTTCTTGACTCTGCGATATAAGGACTTTTTGCCATCGCGTTTGGCAGAGATGTGCCCAGTTAAGGTCAGGATGCGCAGGTAACGGGAGAGGGATGTATCGCTGTATATCCAATCATTGCGGATCGACATACGTTGACGCCAGATGGAAGTTGTGATGAGGTTTAAGAGGAGAGCGAGCTTTTGGATATCGGGCTGCCAATCGTACTGGAATACTGCCTTCGCCTGAATGACTGGCTTTAACAGATAGACCCCATGCCCGAAGCGGACAACTTCTCCGGAGCTTTCCAGCTTGTTCATGATATCAATAACGCGGGTAATTGGGAAACCGGTGACAGCAGAGAATTCATCCAGATGGAATAAGCCGGAGCCCTTTACCCTGCGATAACGGGAGATGATTTCGAGATCGGTTGTTTGATTCATTTACCTACCACCTTTAAGTATGTATTCAGGTCTAAACTTGGTTGGGAGAGTTTAAGGGCTATTTCCTCGTATAATCTGATGGCTTTTACAACCTTACGTGCATCTCCTCTGGCTTGGGGTTTTTCGTTGGTGTAGCGTGCCAAATCCGGGGAAATAGCGATGGTTGAAAGTTCTGCACACATCATGAGGACATCGTTATCGGTGAGGGGCTTGAACTCCGCGAAGTAGATGAAGCGATTGTAATAGTGAGAGTTTAGCTTCATGACCTTCTCACGGAGGTCTTGCATGCCCACCATGACAACGGTGGCAACAGTGTTGTCGGCGATATCACGGAGCATGCCAATGATCTCTTCATGGGGGTAATGGATGATGTTATCCACCTCATCGATGATGATGACGGGCATGTGATTTTTGGAGGTATTAAGATTTATGGTATCCAGGATGTCCCTGAAGAGGCGAGCTTTGGGGCCAATGATCGGATCGGTGCGAGAAGGCTCGTAACGCTCACGCAGTTTGTGAAGCAGCTCCACAGTGAAGCTCTTGGGGGTGCTGGCTTTAAGGGCACTGAAATATACACAATCGTGCTCGATGGCATAGCGCATGGAGAACTGGGTTTTTCCCAGACCAGGCTTGCCGTAGATCATGCCCATGCCAACCTGATGGGCAACAGGGCGGGAGAGGATGTAGGAAAGGCACTCCAACCCGCGCTGAACATTCTTTGTTTTAACAAGCAGATGGCTGTTCATAAGTTATACTCCTTTATGTGGTTTAATTACTAACGCCGATGGCATCCAGGAACTCGCGGGAGAGCACCTCGGGTGATTCCGGTTTTTCTTCCGCAGGAACGGCGTCCTGCGCTACAGATGCGGGGAGGGCGGGGAGGGCATGCCCAAGATTGGTGAGGCGGGCAGGCATATTGGAAACCTTGATAACGGCATCCTGGAGGAACATGCCACCATCTTTTGTGAGGGCAGCTAAATCGTTGGCATCCTTGCGGGTGCGTTTTTCGAGGCGGGCACGCATCTTCTGGGTGTTAACATAGCTGAGCTTATCTTCATCGGAGCCACGGACAGTGACCAGGGGATCGTGTTCGTGGCGGGCAAGAGCGCGGCAGATGGGGTTTTTGGCTTCGTCGTAAACAAAGACATAGCGATCGTCCATTTGATCGTAACGGACATGGACTTTGCGACCCACGTAATCCATCAAATCTTCGTGATAATACATGATGCCACGGATTTTAACGCCATTGCGATCCAGCTTTTTGACCTCGGAAGCCATCATGAGATACCAAAGCTCAGAGGCATCACGGCGGCGATCGTGAGGGATGCGGGCGACACCTTCCTGCCATACTTCCAGGGGGCGGCGTCCGCCGAGACCATCATGAGGCTCCATGCCATAAACTTCCATAATATAATACTCTATCAACACTTTGGCTTCCATGATGGTGAGAGCTTCGTTGCCACGGAGAGTTGCGGCTATCTTTTGCAAATCCTTCTCGTTACGAGATAAGGAAGCGGGTTTATCGGCAATACTATTGCCCAGGTACAGAGGCAGGAAGCGCGCCAAGCCATTGTCCAAGGTGCCAAACCAACGCTCCATGGGGGCTTTACCGGTGGGGTTGTAAGGAAGAGAATCCAACACTTCCTGAACCCCGGTGGCATAGATGGATCCAATGACATCGGCAAGCTGATCACGCTCTTGCTGCAAGAACTCCTCCCGCTCGGCACGGGACATCTTTTTGCCTACGAGATCTTGTGCTTGGAAGCTGCGACCATTATCTGCCTTGAAATAGAGGGGAACATAGCCCCACAGGGTGATGGCATTACGGTAGGCAGAGGCTATCACACGGCGGTTCTCGGTGAAATCCATATCGAAACCAACTACCATACGGCTGGCGTAATCCATAATAGGGATAAGGGTGGGACGGCAGATAGTGTTGTTATAGGGGTTCTTGACCATAAAGTTAGCCGTCCAGCCATCGGAGAAATATAGCTCTCCCACGCCTACGCAATCGTGATTTATTAGGACATGAGGCACGTAATGCTCACGGAAATACTTGGCACCCCTACGCATGTATGCCCAACGGGCGGCATTGCGCTGCGCAAAGACCTTTACGGCGCGCTCCATGGTGCGATCGGATACGGATTGGGGGCGGTTTTCGAGGCGTAGCTTGAGATGCCAATAGCGCAGGACAGAGGACACCGCGGGCTTGTTATCGCTGTGCAGCAAGCCGATGATCCAATTGAAATCGTCTAGGGGGACACCGTGGCCAACCTTACCGCTTTTCCACTCCGGGATAAGAGAACGCCAATCGCGGTTTTGCTTCCAGGCTTCGATCCAACGGCGGAGGGTGCTGGGGCTGATCTTGTCCAAAGTAGCAAAGATGAGCGGGTGATGCATACCTGTGTTATATATTTCCAGATAGGCGGAAATAGCCTTGTTCAATGAGAGCTTTTCAGCAGACATAAGGCGGGACACCTCCTCGCATACTTGAGCACGGCGGAGGGCGATAACTTCCTGTTTCTCTGTTAGTTTGGCAGAGCCGGAAGTGAGAGTGCCGGAGGGCAGGGCAAGGGCTTGGGAGTCCAAGTGCTGGGGTGCTGGAGTGCTGGGGAGTTCTGCAGGATTGGCGGAAAGGGGAGCAAGAAAGGCTGCTCCCTTACCGCCTGGCTTGACAAGCCCCGCCGGATTGGAACCGGCTTGCTCCGAAAGTGAAAAGGGCTGGGTTCCCGTCTGCGCTGGAATGACGGGGGTTGTTGCATCGGTTGCAGTGGTTGCAGTGGTTGCAGTGGTTGCAGTGGTTGCATTGGTTGCATCGGTTGCA
>Ga0172377_10008993_pt1 | contig 10245 bp, 7 predicted proteins | sample Pumphouse3metaG_FD_119749 | JGI IMG/M metagenome (GOLD analysis project Ga0172377, IMG submission 119749) | Leachate microbial communities from a municipal landfill in Southern Ontario, Canada - Pumphouse #3 metaG | ecosystem: Engineered > Solid waste > Landfill > Unclassified | place: Canada... | reverse complement strand
TTAACTGTTCGTTCATCAGCAATGCCTAGATCAATAGAAAGTTGTTTGATAAAGAATGTTGAAATTTCGCAATTCTGACAAGTGAATTCAGCAATCAGTTTCATGGGAATAAAACAAATAACTGATGATTCAAAAGCAGCAGCAGCAGTGACGTATTTATCGGATGCAAAGTAAGCTCTGTATCCAAAATATTCAACAGGTTTAATCATTCTAATGATTTGATTTCTGCCTCCCACACCTTCTTTGTAAATCTTAACCTTACCACTTATTAGACACATTAAGTGTTCCGGGATATCTCCTTCACTATAAATGTCTTCATTCTTTTTAAATTTCTTAAATATACAATTAGCAGAGAGGAGTTTTCTTTGATTTTCATTTAGTGGATTCCACATTTCAGGAATCTGTTCAGAAATTACAATATGTGAATAGTCTTTTTTTCCCATGTTTACTTCTAACGGAATGATATGTTATATAACACAAATATAAAAAGAAAAAGGCTAAATAAGAAAAAGAGATTGTTTTTCTATCTGAAAAACTATAGTTTTTGACAATTATTTAGCAAAAAGTAATTCTCTATATTTGGGTAGTGGCCAAATTTCATCGTCAACTTCCATTTCTAAATGGTCTATGTGATACCGAATAGAATCTAAATAAGGCAAAACAGTATCAGCATAAGCATATGCTTTTTCTCTTTGATTATCCATTTTGTTTGCTACTTTTCTAGCCTCAATCATCTCTTGTACTTGTTTCTTAATACTCGAAATTCGATAGGATATTTCTTTAATAAGATCTTTTCTATCACGGCTCAACTCTTCGTATTCATCCTCTGAAAATATTTTCTTTAAGCCTATTATATTTTCTAAAAGTCTATTTTGATAACTAATGGCAATGGGTACAATATGATTAATTGCTAAATCACCCAATACACGACTCTCAATTTGTATTTTTTTAGTGTACTTTTCTAATTCAACATCTAATCGACTATTGAGTTCGTTGATGTTAAATATTCTTTCTCCTATTAATACATTTTTAGACTGTTCACTTATGTAATGACTCAGAGCTTCAGGTACATGACTAATGTTAGTTAATCCTCTACGTTTGGCTTCTGCTTTCCATTCTTCGGAATAACCATCCCCTTCAAAACGAATCGCTTCAGATTCTGTGATAGTTTGTTTTAGTACTTTAAATAAAGCTTCTTCTTTACTATAGTTTTGCTCTTGTAGTTTATCAACCGAAGCTTTAAATCCATTGAGTTGATTTGCCATGGCTGCGTTGATTACAATCATACAAGCCGCACAGTTTGAAGAGGAACCAGCCGCCCTGAATTCGAATCGATTGCCTGTAAATGCAAAGGGTGAAGTTCTATTTCTGTCGGTAGTATCTAGTGATATCTCGGGTACCCGACAAAGATCTAGCTTTAAAGTGGAACGCTCTTCTTTAGATAAATGATGACTGCTCTCTTGTTTAGCTATTTCGTCTAATACTTTAGATAACTCCTCACCTAAGAAAATAGATAAAATGGGGGGTGGAGCTTCGCTTGCACCTAGTCTATGATTGTTACCTGCTCCAGCTATAGATGCTCTTAGTAAATCTTGGTTTTTGTAAACCATCATTAATACATTAGCTAAGAAGGTAAGAAAAAGTAGATTCATTTTAGGGTTTTTCCCTGGAGAAAATAGGTTAACACCTGTATTGGTAAACAAAGACCAATTGTTGTGTTTACCAGAACCATTGATGCCATGATATGGCTTTTCGTGAAATAAAACAGTGAAATTGTGTTTCTGAGCAATTCGTTTCATTAAATCCATAACTTGCTGGTTATGGTCATTGGCAAGGTTTACATTTTCAAAAATGGGTGCTACTTCAAATTGATTAGGTGCTACTTCATTATGTCTTGTCTTAATAGGAATAGCCAATTTATGACATTCTATTTCTAACTCCCTTAAAAATGCGGTTACCCGTGGAGGAATTGACCCAAAATAGTGATCATCTAATTGTTGATCTTTGGCTGAAGAGTGTCCCATAAGTGTTCTGCCTGTTAAGCAAAGATCGGGTCGGGCATTAAATAATGCAGTATCTACCAAAAAGAATTCTTGTTCCCAGCCTAAATTTGAATAAACGTGATTGATGTTTTTATCAAAGAGTTTACATACCGCTGTAGCAGCTTTATTTACTGCCTCTAAGGATTTTAATAATGGCGTTTTGTAATCTAATGCATCTCCTGTATAGGAGATGAAAATAGTGGGAATACAAAGTGTTGTATCAACCACAAAAGCAGGAGATGAAGTATCCCATGCTGTATATCCTCTAGCTTCGAACGTGTTTCTAATTCCACCACTAGGAAAAGAGGAAGCATCAGGTTCTTGTTGTACTAAAAGTTTGCCCGAAAAGTGCTCAATAACAGTTCCTTCTTTGTCAAAATCAATAAAGCTATCGTGTTTTTCAGCAGTGCCATCCGTAAGGGGCTGAAACCAATGCGTGTAATGAGTAACGTTAAGCGATTTGGCCCATCTTCTCATTCCATTAGCAATCTGATCTGCCATTTTACCATTAATTGGTGTGCCCTTAAGATTAGCATTCATAACCGCTTCATAGGCATCATTAGATAGATACTGCTTCATCTTCTTTTGATCGAATACATGACTAGCGTAGTATTCTGTTAAATCGTTAGAAGGGGGAGTAACTTCTAAAGGATGTCTGTTGGAAAGCTCTTTTAAAGCTAAAAAACGCATTTTTGACATAATTTGTGGAAGTTTTAATATTTAATCATGCAAAAATAGAGCTTTTTCTAATATAAATAACCTTGTATCTCTCATTTTTAATAAATTGCTAGTGGAATAACCAATAAAAAACGAATGATATCTTATAGAATGTGTGCTTATTTATATAAGTTTGTGTATGCTATAATCAATATTTAAAAAGTGAATAGAGATAGATTCTCCATATTAATAATATTCATTGTTCTTTCTATGTGCGAAGGTGTTGTAGCCCAAGAAAGTAAAGAGAAAATAGAGTCTTATACTACGGTTAGACCAGTTATAGGAAATACCATTGAGGCCGCAAAAATATATGGGGAGGCCATCAGTGAATATACTGCAGAATTATATATAAAAACAAACTTTGATATAGAAAGTAGAAATATATTGTTTCGTTTAATACCTATGTTTTTTAAACCTAAGCGAGGAGTGAATCAATATATAGCAGAATCTTATAGCGATTTACATTATACAGCTCCTAATATTTATGACCAAAAGGTAAAGGCAGCTACAGGAACAATTCCTCGGTTTGGAGTCCCTAAAGGGTTAACTCTAGAATATTTTCATATAAACATTTATGGGTCCACACTACTTTATGATAAGTTAATTTCACCATTAGCTGCTAATGCAAAAAAATACTATGAGTTTTCGCTCGATTCTGTTTTTTATGATGAGAATGATATCGTACATTATAAAGTTAGTTATGAGCCTAAAAAAAGTAGCTTTCAATTAGTGAGTGGTGAAATGGTTATTAGTAGCTCCAATTGGACTGTTCGTAGTTTAACCTTTTATGGACGATCGGAATTTTTTATCTTTAATAATAAGATAGAAATGGGTGAGTTAGGGTCAGATAAGGAGTTGTTACCTGTTTGTTATAATGCACATATCTACATGAATTTTTTGGGTAATAAAGTTGATGGAAATTATTATGTGAACTTAGATTACGAAACCATTGAAACAGAAACTAAAAAGATAAAAGAGTCTAAATATGATTTATCAAAATCGTATAAGTTTAGCACTGATACTTGTAGTTATAGTACCGATCAGGATATTTTTAATAAGTTTAGACCCATTGAATTATCGGAAGAAGAAAAGAATATATATACCCAATATTCTCAAGATTCAGCTAAGCTAGATAAAAGTAAGGTGAAGAAAAATAGAACTTTTTGGGGCGATTTTGGTGATTTATTAATAAGTAGTAATACTTTTCGATCAGAGCAGTTTGGAAATGTAAAATTCTCACCGTTATTAAATCCTTTTATGTTAAGTTTTAGTGGTACTAACGGGCTTTCTTATAAACAGACGATTAAATATAATCATTTATTCAATGGTGACCGATTATTGCGTATAGTACCTAAAATGGGTTATAACTTTAAGCAACGAGAATTTTATTGGTCTGTCAATTCTAGTCTTGAATATTGGCCGCAAAAGAGAGGTTCCATTCGTTTAGATTTAGGAAAAGGTAATCCTTTATATGCTAGTGCTGCCTTAAAGGAGTTCTCGGATACACCAGATAGTATTTTTGATATAAAAAAGTTTGATTTAGAATATTATAAAAACTACTATGTAAACTTATATCACAGTATTGAGATCACCAATGGGTTAACAGTTGAGGTTGGTCTAGTCAGTCATAGACGAAAGCCAGTCTCTAAAAATAAATCTGAAAAACCAAATATTGATTTACCCGTATCTAGAAACTCTGAAGATGTTGAAGAGGAGATAGAAGAAAAAATAAATAAAACATATATAAGTTGTGGTCCCCGGGTTATGTTATCTTGGACACCAGGGCAGTACTATTATATGAATGGAAAACGTAAAATTAATCTTCATGGAAATTATCCTACGATTATTTTTGATTATGAGCGTGGCATAAAAGGGTTTATGAATAGTACGGGAGGCTATGAAAAATTAGAGTTAGAAGTACAGCAATACATTCCTTTAAGTCTAATGAAAAGCGTTTCTTATAGAGTAGGAGGAGGTAAATTCACCAATCAAGATCAATTGTTTTTTGTTGATTTTGCCAGATTTACTAAACATAACTTACCTATTGGTTGGAAAGATGAAATAGGAGGAGTCTTTCAATTATTAGATGGACGTTGGTATAACTCATCTAGACACTATATAAGAGGTCACGTAACCTACGAGTCTCCTTTTTTGTTTCTTCGTCATTTAACTAAAGAAAGTAGATTTGTATTAAACGAGCGACTCTATTTAAACGTATTGGGTATGAAACATTTAAATCCTTATGTAGAGATGGGATATGGCATAGGAACTCATATTTTTGATTTGGGTTTGTTTCTTAGTTCAACAAATTGGAAGGATTTTAAGTTTGGTTTTGAAATTACTTTTGAGCTTTTTAGTAGATAGAAATTACTTTTATTATCCTCTAATAAGGATAGTCTTTGGATTGATTTTGACTAGCTCATCCACACTATATGTCCTAGTCAAATCAAGTGAGAATAAAAGCTCGTTTTTAATCTCTTCGTTGAGTCTTGATTTAGAATGCCCCTATCTTATTGAAAATAATATCCTGTGGTATGATGGGAGATTAAGAGTAGAAATGAAGATTATTTATCTTCAATATCTTTGTATTTCAGGAGATTAGTTGTAGTTTTGTGCGCGAATTGAGTATATAATCAATATAATGTCTAATTTAATTAACTTATTATTAACAAATTATTAATGGAAAATTTAAAAAACGTCACTCCTCTAGAGAATTTTGATTGGGAATTATTTGAGGAAGGTGAAGATTACACAGGAGATAAAAGTCGTAAAGACTTAGTTGAAGTTTACGATAACACGTTAAGCAAGGTTAGTGACCGTGAAGTAGTTGATGGTACAGTAATCGCTATGAACAAACGTGAGGTTGTAGTGAATATTGGATTTAAATCTGATGGTGTAATCTCATTAAACGAGTTCCGCTATAATCCTGAATTAAAAATAGGGGATGTTGTGGAAGTTTATATTGAAAGCCAAGAAGACCAAAGAGGTCAGTTGGTACTTTCACATAAAAAAGCACGTGTGGTTCGTGCATGGGAACGCATTAACGAAGCCTTCGACAATGATAAAATCATGAAAGGTTATATCAAATGTCGTACAAAAGGTGGTATGATTGTAGATTTACACGGAATTGAGGCTTTCTTACCAGGTTCTCAAATTGACGTTAGACCTATTAGAGATTATGATGTTTTCGTTGGTAAAACAATGGAATTCAAAGTGGTTAAAATTAACCAAGAATACAAAAACGTTGTAGTATCTCATAAGGCTCTTATCGAAGAGGAATTAGAACAACAGAAGAAAGAAATTATCAGCAAACTTGAAAAAGGTCAAGTTCTTGAAGGAACGGTTAAAAACATTACTTCTTATGGTGTGTTTATTGACTTAGGTGGCGTTGATGGTTTAGTTCATATTACAGACCTTTCTTGGGGTAGAGTAAACGATCCTAAAGAAGTGGTTGATTTAGATCAAAAACTAAATGTTGTTATTCTTGACTTTGACGAAGAAAGAAAACGTATTGCTTTAGGTATCAAACAATTAACTCCTCATCCATGGGATTCTTTAGATCCAGAAATGAAAGTTGGAGATAAAGTAGATGGTAAAGTAGTTGTTATGGCTGATTATGGTGCATTTGTTGAAATTGCTCCAGGTGTTGAGGGATTAATCCACGTATCAGAAATGTCATGGTCACAACATTTACGTTCTGCTCAAGACTTTATGAAAGTTGGTGATGAAGTAGAAGCTATAATCCTTACTTTGGATCGCGATGAGCGTAAAATGTCTTTAGGTATTAAACAACTTAAAGAAGACCCATGGGAAAACATTGATCAAAAATATTCTGTTGGTTCACAACACACAGCTAAAGTGCGTAACTTTACAAACTTTGGTATCTTCGTAGAAATTGAAGAAGGAGTTGATGGATTAATACATATTTCAGATTTATCTTGGACTAAGAAAATTAAGCATCCATCAGAGTTTACTGAACTAGGTGCTGATATTGAAGTAATGGTTCTTGAAATCGATAAAGAAAATCGTCGTTTAAGCTTAGGACATAAACAACTTGAGGAAAATCCTTGGGAAGTATTTGAGTCTGTATTTACAGTAGGTTCTGTTCATGAAGGAACTGTTGTAGAGGTTATGGACAAAGGTGCAGTAATTTCACTTCCTTATGGAGTTGAAGGTTTTGCAACACCTAAGCACTTAGTTAAAGAAGACGGTGCTCAAGCTCAATTAGATGAAAAATTAGACTTTAAAGTTATAGAGTTTAATAAAGATGCTAAGCGTATCATTTTATCACATAGTCGTATTTTTGAAGATGAGGCAAAAGTTGAAGAGAAAAAGGCAGCTCCTCGTAAAGAAGAGTCTAAACCAGCTCCTTCACAGCCAGCAGCTTCTACTACAACGCTAGGAGATTTAGATGCTTTAGCTGAATTAAAAGAAAAACTTGAAGGTAAAGAATAATAAATTCTTCCTTTAATGAAATACAAAGAGCATATCTTAGGATATGCTCTTTTTTTATTACCTTTACATAGAAGAGAATTTACAATAAATATGAAATTTGATATCCATATATTAGGCTGTGGATCAGCTGTTCCAACGTCACGACATCTTTTGTCATCTCAAGTTATTAATATTCGAGAAAAACTATTTATGATTGATTGTGGTGAAGGAACCCAGTTTCAATTGAGAAAATCGCGCTTGAAATTCTCTCGGTTGAATAGAATTTTTATATCTCATTTACATGGTGATCATTTTTTTGGACTTTTTGGTTTAATCTCTACCTTTGGATTGTTAGGTAGAACAGCTGATATGCATATATACTCTCCTGCGGGATTAAAGAAAACATTAGGTCCTGTATTTGATGTTTTTTGTGCTAACTTATCTTATAAGTTATTCTTTCATGAATTTGATGTTGTAGAGCCTGTTCTATTATATGAAGATCGTTCGGTTAAAATCACAACGATTCCTTTAAATCACAGAATGCCATGTTGTGGTTTCTTATTTAATGAAAAACCCCGACCTGCACATATTTTAAGAGAGGAAATTGATTTTCATAAAATTCCTGTATATGAGATTAATAGAATAAAGAATGGAGCTGATTATATAAAGGAAGATGGGACAGTAATACCTCATGAGAAACTAACTACTCCATCAACACAACCTAGAAGTTATGCCTATTGTTCTGATACTGCTTTTCATCCACCAATAATTGATTTAATTAAAGGAATTGATTTACTTTACCATGAATCTACTTTTGGTGAAGATCAAAGAAAAAGAGCAGATGAAACGTTTCATAGTACTGCAAGAGATGCAGCTAGAATAGCAAAAAAAGCAGCTGTGGATCAATTGTTAATTGGTCATTTCTCTGCAAGATATACTGATGAGACAGTTCTTTTAAATGAAGCTAAGGAAGTATTTCCCAACACATTATTAGCCTATGAGCAATTATGTATTTCTTTATAAAAGATAACGGATTGTTAGTAGACAATAGACAATTAGAGTAGAAACTAATTAGTCATCTAACCAGAAAGTGATATAAATTTATATATTATATAGTAGATATAGGATGCAGTCTTACGATGAAGAGAAAGTAATAGAACTATTGTCAAATCCCGAAACCGTTCGGAAAGGATTTGAATGGATAGTTAATCAATATAGCGAACAGTTGTATTGGCAGATTCGTCGTATAGTGTTAATTCATGAAGATGCAGATGATGTATTGCAAAATACATTTATTAAGGCTTGGAATTATATTGGCAGTTTTAGGGGAGATGCTAAGCTTTCAACCTGGCTTTATCGAATAGCTTATAATGAAAGTATTACTTTTCTGAATAATTCGAAAGAGCAGTTAAGGAAGGTTGAAATTGATGACCCTGATAATCTTATAATTAATAGATTAGAAAGTGATGTTTATTTTTCTGGTGATAAAATTCAAATACATTTGCAAAAAGCAGTATTAGAATTACCAGAGAAACAACGCGAGGTTTTCCGACTAAGATATTATGACGAATTACCTTATGAGGATATTTCTGAGTTAACAGGAACTACGGTAGGGGGGTTGAAAGCCTCTTATCATCATGCAGTGAAGAAGATTGAGAAGTATTTTGAGGAGTTAGATTAAACCTTTTGTTATTTATGTAGTCTAATAGTTAGAGAACAAGTGTTATTATGAGAGAAGGTAAAAAAATAAGAGAGCGAGTAGGGCATCAAAACTCATTTGATGTTCCGAATGGATACTTTGAACACTTGCCTGAACGTATAATGAGTGTATTACCTGATGAGGATAAGGCATTTGCTACTGAAAAAGTATCCTTGTGGTTAAAGGTTAGGCCTTGGGTGTATATGGCAGCATTATTTGTTGGTGCTGCACTAATTATTCGTGTGGCTTCGGGAAATCATGGAGCTAATGATAAGGATGCATCTTATGCATATGAAGAGGTGATTTTGGATGAGTATTTAGATATCTCTTTGGAGAAAGCTCAAATGGGAGATTATGCATTGTATGTATATTTGACTGAAAATGGAGGTAATTAATAAAAATTAAGCACAATGAAAAAAACATTATTGCTGATAACATTTATTTTAGGGTGTATACCTTTGTTGTTAGGAAACAATTGTGGATTAAATCAGCGAATGTCTCCTGAAGAGTTTAGGGAAAAACAACAATCGTTTATGGCGAAAGAGGCTGGGTTAACTAAAAAAGAAGCCTCTGCATTTTTTCCTGTATTCTTTGAGCTTCAAGAGAAAAAGGCATCGTTAAATAGAAAAGCTCATTTAGTATTTAAGCGAGGTGAAAATGTTGCTTTGACTGAAAAAGACTATAAAATTCTTCTAGATGAACTTCAGGATATCCGTTCTAAGCAAATGGAATTGGAATCTGTTTATTATAAAAAGTTTGTGGAAATATTGAGCTATGAGAAGCTTTATAAACTTCAACAAGCGGAAACTACCTTCCATAGGCAGTTGTTACGTGGTGTACACAGAAAGGGAAGAGGCAGGCAATAGCTATTTATTTGATATAGATTAAAGCAGACTAACTTATTACTCAATTGTAATAATAGTCTGCTTTTTTTATGTCTATGTTTTTACAATTTATAAAATTGTGAATTCATTGAGGTTAAAATAGTTATCTTTTATTCTATTTTGATATACCTAATAAAAGATAATTTAATTTGTTAATCTAGCCTTTTTTGCGAATCTGTTTAGTATGTTTGTTTTAGATTTTAAAATATTTGATTTTAATGTTGTTATATATTAAATAAAGTGGTAATATCGTAGTGTTATTAGTTGGACCTATTATTTAATAAAGGATATTATCTAAAATGATTAAACATTTTATATTAATTGGATTGTTTTTTTTACTTCTGTTTTTTCAGTTAAAAACTGAAAAGACAGAAGTTGATGTATTAATAGTTGGTGGAGGGACAAGTGGTATATCAGCAGGTATATCCTCGGCTAGATTGGGAGTTTCTACTCTTATTTTAGAAGAATA
>Ga0172377_10008990_pt1 | contig 10247 bp, 11 predicted proteins | sample Pumphouse3metaG_FD_119749 | JGI IMG/M metagenome (GOLD analysis project Ga0172377, IMG submission 119749) | Leachate microbial communities from a municipal landfill in Southern Ontario, Canada - Pumphouse #3 metaG | ecosystem: Engineered > Solid waste > Landfill > Unclassified | place: Canada... | reverse complement strand
TTCAGATGCAAGTCCTGTATCGCCAAAAGCCTTAGCTATGGAAAAACCAGCACCAAATAAAAACATAATTCTATATGGAATTTTAGCCTTATCTTCCATCCAGTCTAAGATATTAAAAGGTGATATAAACAACATAAGTCCAGCCATTAGAAGTAAACTAGCCTCATTAAGTCCTAATCCTCCCCAATATGGATTTATAGGTGCATTTAAAAGTAGTAAAAGTATAAGTCCACCTATTATATACAAAACTTTTTTTTGTGGTTTTGTAAGTAAAGATTCATTTGCTTCTCTTTTTATTGGAGTGTTCTCTAGTCCAAGACTAAGTAAAGAGCTAACAACTATAAACATTAAAAAAGCTAGAGGTGCTACCATCCAAATCCACTGAAAAAATGGAATCATCTCCATAGATTTATCATTCATAATGCCAAGAAGTATAAGGTTCGGAGGAGTTCCAATAGGAGTAATAATTCCACCAACACTAGCACCATAAGCAATAGCTAGAGCAAATCTTAGTTTTAACTGCACATCTTTTGTAATAAAAAGAGCTATAGACATCAAAAGTAAAGAAGTAGTTGTATTTGAGAGTATGGAGCTTAAAAGTCCAGATGTCATTGCCAGTGAGAAAATCATACCTCTTGGAGTATTTGGAAAGATATCTAACATCTTGTTTGCTATCCAAGTATGCAGGTTAGTTTTTTCAACTGCTATTGCTACCATAAATCCACCTAAAAAGAGGTAGATAATGGGGTTAGAGTAGTTAAGAGCAGTTGTTTTTGTATCTATAATAGAAAAAGCTGGGAATAAGATAATAGGTAGAAGAGAGACTACAGCTAGAGGTAAACCCTCATTTGTCCAAAGTACAACTAAAAATGCAATAAGTCCTAAAAGAGAAGCTTGAGTTTGATTAAATAGGGCAAGAGAAATTAAAAACACTAAAATACCAACTCCAACTCCCATCCCTATTTTTTGATACTGCTCTTTATGTTCGCCCATTACTTTCTCCTCGTGTTTTGTCTTAGTAAAATATTGTTTGATTTATCGTAAAAATTTCAACTATTTCTTTCTCATTATCACTTTGTGTCCATTTTAAAATACAATGTAAAAGTATTTTTTCTCTTCTAAGTTATATATTTTTTATTATTCGAATTCTCTTTCGCAAACACTACATTTATTCATCTAATAAACCTCTTTTCTATGCCCAACACGAACAACAATAATGATTAGTTCTTCATCTTTAACTTGAAATACAACTCTATATTGATTTATTCGCAGTCTAAACTTACCTTTATATTCACCTTTTAAGGCTTTTATATTATTTTTCAGAATATCTGGATTTTCTACTAAGAGGATGAGTTTTTCTTTTATACTTTTTTGAGCTACTGAGTCTAGTTTTTTAAACTCTTTTTTTGCACTAAGCAAAAAATTTAATGTGTACATATATTAAAGACCTAACTCTTTAAAAACTTCACTTGCTGGGATTAATTTTTCTTTACCCTCTTTTAAATCTTTAAGTCTCTTATCTGCAAGCTTCTCATCTATAGTATCAAAATACATACTAAGAGCTTTTTCAACAATATGACTTTTCTTCTCATTTAACTCTAATGAGACACTATTTAACTCATCTATAATAAAATCAGACACAGTAAAAGTACTTCTTATTTTATGCATAATAATCTCCTATTCATATAATCGTATGAATAATTATACATAAAAATATATTTTTATGCAAATAGCACTATTTTTCATTTGACTAAAGTCAAAGCTATTAAAATAATATTGAATTATAATATACATAAATAAGAATTATTAGAGGTTTGTTATGAAAAAATTATTACTAGTTACTGTCTTAGTAGCTTCATCTGTCTTTGCTCAAAGCTCAGATATAGAAACTTTAGCTGTTGAGAAATGTGGAAGCTGTCATCTTATCGGTGCTATTACAAAAGATAAACTCAACAATATGTCAGCACCACCATCATGGGCACTATCAAAAAAAGTAAAAACTGCCTATCCAGATAGAGAAGATGCTATAGAGTTTATAGTCGATTATACTATGAGTCCATCAGAAGCTAAAATGTTATTTTCTCACAAAACAAAAGAGCGTTTTGGTGTAATGCCATCACAAAAAGATATGATAAGTGAAGATGAACTAAGAGCAGTGGCTGAATATATAATCGACAACTAATTAGCTTGAGAGAAATCTTTCGAGGCTATTGTGAGGATTTTTTCCCTCTAGCATCTCATAAACTTCTCTTGCTATTGGGAGATAGAGGTCTTTGTTTTTTGCTATTTTGTGAAGGGCATAAGCAGTTCCAATACCCTCTGCTACTTCACCTAACTCTTGAAGTATTTCGGCTTGAGTCTTACCCTTTGCTAAACCTAGTCCAACACGAAAATTTCTACTCATAGTAGAAGATGCTGTTAAAAATAGATCTCCTGCCCCACTTAGTCCTATAAAACTTTCTTCCTTCGCACCATAAACATAACCAAATCTTTGCATTTCTACTAAACCACGAGAGATAAGTGAAGCTGCCGCATTTTTACCAAGCTCTAAACCTTCACAAACTCCAGCAGCGATAGCTATAACATTTTTATATGCACCCGCAACTTCTGCGCCTATTACATCAGTAGAAGTATAAGTTTTTATAAAAGATGGAAAAAAACTTGCAAATTTATCGCTTAACTCTTCATTTAGTGAGTTAATAACTAGGGCAGTTGGCAGAGATTTTTGAACCTCAGATGCAAAGGATGGGCCAGAGAGAAAGGCTATATCTTCATCTCTTACATAGTGTTTGTAGATATCATTTAAAAAAAGTCCTCTAGAGGCTTCTATACCTTTTGCTGCTACTAAGATTTTTTGACCTTTGTTTATAAAATGCTCACTAAGCCACAAAGATATTTCTTGAGCAGGAATTGCAATAACGAGATATTCTAACTCTAAAATCTCTTCTAATGAGACAAAGTTTCTTATATCTCGTGGAGTTCTTGAAGTGATATAAACATCATTTTTCTCACTCAATGCAAATGCTAAAGCACTTCCCCATTTTCCAGCCCCAATAACACCTATCTTATTCATTCATCTACTCCTATTAACTTCTCAAACTCTTTTATATCTTTCTCATACCCAACTACAACAAATATATCCCCGCTTTTTATCTGATGATGCTTTGCTTTTGATGAGTATATAAAATCTCTACTCATATCTTCATGGACTATAGATATAACTATAATGCCATGAGTTAAACTCCAATCAACATCTCCTGGATGCATTCCAGTAAATGAGTTATTTTTACCTATCTTTATCTGGGCAATTTGAAGTGAACTTTTCTCATATAAAATACTATGTAAAACCTCTGTAACTATAGGTTTTTCTAACATTTCAACTATAACATTTGCAGTAGTTTGTGTAGTTGGTAAAACTCTCGATGCACCGGCAAGTTTTAGTTTATCTGAGCTTTCTTTATCTTGTGCTAATGCAACTATAACCAAATCTTTAAAGGTATCTCTTAGAGAAATAGTTAGAAAAATATTTTCAGCCATATCTTCTAAGATGCAAAAAGCAACAGAGTCATTTATGTTTACTTTTTTGCTTATTTCATCCCAATTATCACTAAGATCAAAACCATTATCCACATCTTTTGCTAACTCAAAGATATAAACATTTTTGTAGTGAGATGAGATATTTTTTTCTATCTCTGAAGTATATTCATTTAGTCCAAATATCAAAGCATTACTAGAAGCCATCATTGACCTTTTTGTTTAGACTCTGTTTAAACTCTTCTATAAATAGTGCATTTGCAATGACCAAAAGATAGTCTCCTAACTCTAAAATAGTGCTATCTATGGGGTTAAAATAAAATCTTCTCTTTTTATTTTTATGTAAACCTAGAAGTATAATACGATACTTTTTGTTTTGAAGATCTCCTACTGTAGTAAAGTTCTTTAAAATCCTTTGAGTTATTAATATCTCGTTTATATCGATACCATTATAGTTACTTCTAAGAGCGTGTATAGCTTCAAAAGCTACAGGCTGACCTACAAACTCTTTTGCAATGATGCCAACTAGTTCTTTCTCATAAAATATCTCATTTACACCAGCAAAATTTAGTTTATTTTTATTGGTTTTTTCTATAAGTATTGAGAGGATAAAAACATCTTTGTTAAATGAGCGAACAGTTAGAGCTGTATATACATTTTCAACATCACTATGACTTAGACAAAGAATAGCTTTTATCTGAGTATCTATATCAATGCGGAGCTTTTTATAACTCTCAATAGAGCCAGGATCGTAGTTAAGTGAGATGAAACCATCTTTTTTTGCCATCTCCGCTTTTTTAGCTTCCTCTTCTATAATGATAACATTGTTGTTTTTACTTAGGGCTTTTGCGACCTCTTTTGCAACATTTGAGTATCCACAGATAAGATAAAACTCTCTTAGTTTTGCTATATCATCTATGGTTTTTGTATCTTTTATCTCGTCTAGTTTTTCAGTAAATGATGTAACTATAAGAGAAGTTGTAAAAGAAAAAACACCGATACCTGCTACTATAACAAACATAGCTACAACACGACCAGCTTCTGTAACTGGAGTTATATCACCAAAACCAACCGTAGAGATAGTCACGATAGACCAATAAACTGCTTCAAAAAGTGTATCTATGGGCGAATCTGGATTGTTAGCTTCCATCACATATATCAAAACTGATGAGACAGAAATTACAATAGATGCAAAGACAAAAAGAGTAATAAACTCAAATTTTTTAGAAGTTATAACAGAGGTAAAGGTCTCAATACTCTTAGCATATCTAAAGAGCTTAAATACCCTAAAGAGAATAAAGATGCGAAGAAGTCTTAGCTGATGGAAAAAAGGTAAAATAGCTAAAAGGTCGATGATAGCTTTAATCGAGAAGATATATTTTAGCTTTTGCCTTGCTATTTTCTTAAAGGCTTTATAAAGTCTAAACTCATTACCAATGGCAATATCATGCTCATGTTGCTCAATAATAACCTTGCTTATACTACTACTAATCCAAAGGCGAAAAAGATACTCAATAAGAAAGAGAATAGAGATAATGTAGGCACTAAAGAATGTTAAGTACTCACTAACTGGTGACTTTACTTCTCTAATGAGAATAACAACACTTATAAGTATAAGTGTCATCATAAAGATATCAAAATATTTTTTATATCTATAGTTACTATTTTCTAGCAGGTTATAAAAAAAGCGTTTGTTTTTTTGATAAGACTCCGTCGTATCTAAATAATACGCCGCATCAATAATCAAACGCTTAATCATTTATGCCTATCCAAGTTTGGCTTTTAGTATCTCATTTACCGCTTGAGGATTTGCACTTCCCTTTGATACTTTCATAACTTGACCTACAAAGAAACCAAAAAGTTTATCTTTTCCACCTCTATATTGCTCAACTTTGTCTTGATTTGCAGACATAATCTCGTCACACATAGCTTCTAAAGCTCCAGTGTCACTAACCTGTTTTAGTCCAAGTGCATCTATGACACCATCAACATCAAGATTTTCTTCCATCAGTTTATCAAGAACTTCTTTAGCAGCTTTTCCACTTATTGTATTGTCTTCTATTCTTTTAACAAGATGCCCTAGTTTCTTTGCATCTACTGGAGAGTTTGTGATATTTACATCTCCCTTTAGACGACCTTGAAGCTCGACTGTAAGCCATGTTAGAGCATTTTTAGCACTAATGCCTTCCTCCATCATCGTCTCAAAAAAGTGAGCCATCTCTAAGCTTGATGTTACAACACTAGCATTGTAATCACTCATGTCATAATCTTTTACAAATCTTGCCATTTTTTCATCCGGAAGCTCTGGAATTTTAGAGTAAATCTCCAGCATCTCATCAGTTACAACAGCCTTTAGCAGATCAGGTTCAGGAAAGTAACGATAATCTGCAGCTTCCTCTTTACCACGCATAGAACGAGTTTCTTGCTTTACTTGGTCAAAAAGTCTTGTCTCTTGACATATCTCTTCATCATAAACACCATCTTCCCAAGCTTCAATCTGACGAGCAACTTCAAGTTCTATAGCTCTTTGGATAAATCTAAAGCTATTTATATTTTTAATCTCAACACGAGTATATAGTTTTTCATCGCCTTTGGGTCTGATAGAGACGTTAACATCAACTCTAAAACTTCCCTCTTGCATATTTGCATCACCAATATCTAGGTACCGAATGATAGCGTGAAGCTTTTTAAGATATAAAATAACTTCCTCAGCGCTTCTCATATCAGGTTCAGAGACTATCTCTAAAAGTGGAGTCCCAGCACGATTTAAATCAACTTTTGAAATATCACCATCGTGTATATTTTTACCAGCATCAGCTTCGATATGTGCACGATTAATGCGTATGATTTTATGAGAACCATCTTCAAAGTCAATTCTCATTTTTCCATGTTCTACTATTGGAGTATAGAGTTGTGTGATTTGATAAGCACTTGGAGAGTCTGGATAGAAATATGATTTTCTATCAAAATAAGATGTTTTGTTTACCGTCGCATCTATAGCAGTTCCAAGCATAATAGACTTATGCAAAACCTCTTTATTAAGCACTGGCAGAGCACCTGGAAGTGCTAAACAAGTTGGACAAGTATTTGTATTTTGTTTATGATTAAAACTCGTAGGACACGAGCAAAAAAGTTTTGTTTTTGTATTTAGTTGTACATGGACTTCAAGCCCTATAACTACTTCAAACATAGATTTCCTTAAATAGATAATTGTCCCTATTCTAGCAAAACTTAGCTTTTACTTCTCATAAATCACAGAAGATAATGCTCTTTTAAAATGTCAAACTCTTTTTCAGTTATCAATTCTTTTTGAAGTAAGTGTCTTAATTCTTCTATTCTATCTGCTTTAACCCTATCTTGGGTAACGTCCTCTTTTTTTGATTTATACGCTTTAGCATGTTTAGTAGAATAAATATATGAAACTATCCCCATAATTCCAAAGACTAAAACAAATAAAACAGCTTCCATATATATACTATTTAACTCGTTTTTGCTAACTGAATCTCCATAAAGCAATGAGAACAATATCAAAAATACTAAGAAAAATATTTTCATTTTGATCCAGTTAAGTTAGAGCATATTTTCTCTAGCAGTTCAGTCTGTTTTTTAGCTTCTTGTAGCTTTTGTCTGTTTATAGCAAATGAATCAAGAGCTAAAATCATAAAGAGAGATATAACAATAAAAAGAACTGTGATAAAAAGAGCTAATGAGAAGCCTAAAAAAAGAAAGAGTTTAAAAGTTATCAAAGCACCAAAGAAGACTATCGCCCATGATGCTCCAAGCAAAAAGCTTATGATTCTATCGAATTTATCTTTTTGCATATACTTTAGCGCTAAAGGCCTAGTGCTCTTCAACTGCTATAGCAGAACCAATGTAAACTGTTGTTAACATCATAAAAATAAAAGCTTGCAAAAATGCCATAAAAGTAAGAAGTGCAAATGGAATCATTGGAAGTAACCATGGAGCTAACATTAAGATAACCATCAAAAACATATCGTCACCTTTTACATTTCCAAAAAGACGAAAACTAAGCGAGATAAGGCGAGAAAAGTGAGAAACTATCTCAATTGGGAACATCAACCAATACAACCACCAAACTGGACCCAAAAAGTGTTTAAAATACTTTACAACACCTTGACGACGTATACCCTCATAGTTGTAATAAACAAAAACAACAAGTGCTAGTGTTAAAGGAAATTCAATAAAAGCTGATGGAGCTTCAAACCCTGGAACTACACCTATTAAGTTTGCAATACCTACAAAAAGACCAATAGTAGCAACAAGTGGCACATAACGACGAGCATTTTCAGCCCCCATTACATCTTTACCCATTTGTAAAACACCTGAAATATAAGCTTCCATTAGGTTTTGAGTTCCCTTAGGAACAAGTTGAAGATTTGACATTGCAACTCTTACTATTAGTATTGCCAAACCTGCCGCAAGTAGCATGTGTGTTGTATATATAAAGGTCTTATCGTGAGATATTAAACCAAAAAATGTGAATAATTCACCCATAGGTGCACTCCCTGTCTCGTAAAAATTGCATGATTATATTCTAACTAGCATTAAATTATTATAATACCAGCCATTTTCTAGCTACTTCTTTGCTAAGTGTGAATTTTTAGCCTTAGGTTTCACGTCTTTTGCACTATAGTTTTTACCAGCAATGGACTCTAAAAAAACTGTAGCGTATGAACCTTTAGTAAGTGTAAAAGAAATATTTAAAAGAGTTTCTTTTCTAACATAGTTACACACTATGTCTGCAGGAAAAATAAGCGCATCTCTTCTGTAGCCTTTTTCTTGTAAAAACTCATCATCAAACTCTTTTTCTATCTCTCTTGCTGCATCTCGAGCTCGAAAAACATCCCTTCCAGATAATAGTCCTGTTGGGATAAGTTTTTTAGCCCCGTACTCTCTTACAGGTAGGATTTTTGGAGTTGAGAGTTTTCCTTTTTCATCCACAAAAACATCTCCATCTATTATTTTTAAAACACTCTCTTTTGCATCGAGTGTTAGATTTACTCTTTCTCTTAACCACTCGTTAAAAAGTGTACTTTGATATATGGAGACCAAAAAACTCTTAAGTTTTGCATCTTCTATAAAAAGTTCGCCATGAATCATCTCTTTTGCTTGGTTTATACTATCTGAATCTCGTCCAAATCTCTGATAACCAAAATAATTTGGAAGTCCATTTTTTGCAATCTTTCTAGCTGTTTTTTCAATGCGCCCTGCATCTATATTATCTACAAAATATAAGTTTATGCTAAATCTGTTTGCACTCAAATCTCCCATACGAATACCCTTAGGGTCTCTTACAGTACTTAATATTTTAATCTGCTTATGATGAAACTTCTTTAACATTTTCTCATAGCTTGCATCTACTGAGATATATTGCGTAGTGGTTGCGTGTTTATCTTTAAGCCCAGCATAACCTATCTTTTGAGCTGGAACTGCCAGATATTCACTAAAAACAGCTATCATATCCCAAGTGGTAAGTTCCACCTTTTGAACATGAAGTATGAGATAATTTCCTTTTCCTGTAAAACTTCTTGGTGCTATCTCATCGACCACAAAATCTGTGGGAGTTTGATAAAACTTAAAGTTTATCTCATTGCCAACACTATCTATATATTCTCTTTTTCTCAAATATTTTCCTTTTTATAAACTCTACAGTTGTAGTAGTTTTAATCTTTTATATGCTTCTTTTATATCGCACTCTATTGCTTCTTTTAAGTCTGTTTTTGAGTCAAACTTTTTGTTATCTCTCAAATATGAAATAAAACTTATCCTAGCCCTATTTTTACAAATAACTTCGCCATCTAAGATATGAGACTCCACAGCAAATGAGCCATCAGTAGTAATGCGATGTCCCACAAAAGATACAGATGGATGATAATGCTCGTCATCATCAATGCGGGTAAGTGTTGCGTAAACACCCTCTTTTGGAGTTAAAAACCCTCTTGCATCTATGTTTATAGTAGCTACAAACTCTTTTTTGCCAATGCCTTGACCTGCAACAAGTGCTCCATTTATAGTGTAATTATGTCCTAAAAAGTCGTTTGCACCTTTAATATCGCCTATCTTTATCTTTGTTCGTATCTTGTGAGAGTGGATAGAATCACCTTCATGTGAGACTTCTTCAACCACCTTCACCTCTCCATCAAAAAGCTCTCTTAAGTCATCAAAAGAGTATTTTCTATCTTTTCCAAAGTGAAAATCATAGCCGACAACTATCTTTTTAAGTTGTGTAAATTTCTCTTTTAAAAAGGATATAAATTCATCTGCTTCAAAGTGACGAATCTCTTCAAGTTGAATATATAGTATAGGATAGTGTGAAAAATTTTCTCTCTCTTTTTTTGGTGTAAGATTTGCGTATCCTGTCTCTATAACTACAATAGTTCCCCTCTCTCCCAATTCTCTAAAGAGATGTTGATGCCCTATATGCATCCCATCAAAACCACCTATCGCTATAGCTGTACTATCTTTCAAATCTACTATCCTCACTTCTTAGTTTTTTACTCTTGACATATTATTACAATACTCTAAGTTAGTCAATGAGTTTGCCTTTTACTTTATGATATAATTTTTATAAAAAAGAGATGTTTTTATGAAAAAGACTATAGCAGTTAGTGTTGGAGATTTAAACGGTGTAGGTATTGAAATAGTATTAAAAGCACACGAAGAGGTATCAAAACTTTGTAATCCCATCTACT
>Ga0172377_10008989_pt1 | contig 10249 bp, 12 predicted proteins | sample Pumphouse3metaG_FD_119749 | JGI IMG/M metagenome (GOLD analysis project Ga0172377, IMG submission 119749) | Leachate microbial communities from a municipal landfill in Southern Ontario, Canada - Pumphouse #3 metaG | ecosystem: Engineered > Solid waste > Landfill > Unclassified | place: Canada... | reverse complement strand
TTATCTCCGATCGGAGAGTGTTGGATATATGGAGCAAAGAGTTTTTTACGGATCTTGTTGAAAAAATAAAATTGTTTTAGATTTAGATACGGATTCCACATTGGGAAATGTGGAACCAGAGAAAGTATATGAAAAGCTTACCGACTATGAGTCCGAACTTGATATAAGTAAGGAGTTTGACTTTCATCTCATCAGACACTCATCCATACAGAAGCATCTTTGCTGCAAGAAAGAGCTCAACGATATAGACCGAATATTGCAAGGCTCAAAAAACTATACCAACATAAGAAAAACCTTATATATAGCAACAGATCAGGTAATGGACCTCAGTATAGGTGAACACCTCACGATGATCAAACCTAACATCTTTCGCTACAAGGATATGAAAGTCGCTATTGTACGAAGGTGAGAGTTGGTTCTTTGGGTATTGTTGTGCTTTAGAGAAAATTTGAAGATAGGTTGTAGAATGATAAGAAGCTTTTGTTGGACGTGTGCAGAATACAGACATGACTGAAATGAACATTGCTACATTTATCTCGCATTACCAAATGTTACCCCTGAGGCAAGCGACTGATTCAATTCATATTTGTGAAGATTCGCTATAGTCTTCAGCCGATAGCGTTCTTCCTTACAAATGTTTCAAGTTGGTCACAACACAGTCCGAAAACAGCTCGTATATTGCGATAATGCAATTCAAGCGTCACCTCCTGTATTGGATTTACGTTTACACGTACAGTGCAAGTATAACATATAGGTATAAAGTAAAAAAAAGTAAAACCTCCCTTTATCCTTTCACCATCAAAAAACAACAGGATTATGATGGTAAAAGTTGGTATTGTAGGACACAGAAATTTAAAAGCTGAGTGTATCAGTCATTATAAACAGCAGGTTCAGAAGTTATTGATCTTATTGAAAGAGAAGCATCAAGATGTACTTCTCTACTCCGCACTAGCTGAAGGTGCAGACAGATTAGCTGTAGAGGTGGGTAGAGGTTTGATGATTGATTATATCGCTGTATTGCCTATGAAGGCAGAGAGTTATCGATTGGACTTTACGGGTGACTCAGCTAGTGAGTTTGACAGCTATTTGATAGATGCCTCTACGATCCTGGAGATGCAGTGGCTAAGCACTTCAGATAGAGATATACAGTATGAAGTAGCAGGACGCTATATCGCCGATGTGTGTGAGGTCTTGATAGCTCTATGGGATGGAGAGCAGAGCTATCTGCGTGGAGGGACGAGTGAGATAGTGAACTATTTTCTACAGAGAAAAAATGCTACTTTACATCATTTACTTGTAGGCAGAGGGTGACTTAACAAGGGATATGATAAAATCAATTAGATTAAAAAGAGGAAGATTTCATGAATACAGAACAGATCAAAAAACTGCTTGAACGTTATGGTATTGACTCCTTGGATGAGCTGGAGCATTGTTTAGCCATTGGAAAAGTGGATAGTGATGGCTGTAGGGACGATGATCTAGTAGAAGAGAAAAACTGTATCAATGCCAAATGCTATGAAGATACCTCTGTGCCAGACTGTCGAAGGATCATCGAGATCTATCACAAATACTTCAAAGATGATATAAAAAACAAAAAGTCATTCATTGATTATCTGGAAAGTCATACAGGAAAAAAACGTAGCAGTATCGAAAATTATCTATCCTGCAAAAGCTGTAATCAGCAAATAAAAAAAGCGATCAATCAGAGTCTGAAGATATCTGATCCGGACTTCAAGAAAGACTTTTGTTCCAACTTAGAGAAAAAATTTAACTACAACACGCTATTTGGGATGGAGTATGAGTCAGTGACTCAGTTTTTGGCAGTGGAGCATCAGCAGACAGAAGAGAACTTCAATCCAACGTATGAAAAAGAGAGGGTTGTTATGACACAAGAAGAGAAGCGTAGGCTATTTGACCTTACACGGGTCTCAAAAGAGACTTTGAGAGGCAATCTCGCCCAGAGTGACAACCTTGAAGGCTCAACCAGTTATCGGATGAATCTGGCACTGGCTGCCTTTGAGAGAAACCTACTCGACGAGTGCTCAAAGATCATAGATAACTTGTCTGTGGAAGGGGAGCTCAATGAAGATCGAAACTTTTTGCAACTGAAGGCAAAAGTTTTATCCGGACAGAAAAAAGACAAAGAAGCGATCGAGCTCTTGAGGTCATTGATAGAGATGACTAAACCGGAGATTGATACAGAGACTCATAATTTACTGGCTGCATCCATCAAAAGAGCTGCCTTTGAGGAGTATAGACTCTATAGCGATGAGGAGAGGCTGAAGCAGGAGCTGAGTGAGTCCAAGGATATCTACTACTCTATCTATAAGCTCAGCAACGACTTCTATCCTGCACTGAACTATATGTATCTTGAGTCGATGTTGATGTATATGAATGGTGTTGAGACTTCCTATAGAGATGAGAAGCGAGAGGTTTTTGACCTGATCTGGAGCCGTATGGATCATAAAGTCAAAGACTGGTGGAGCTATATCGCCAATGTAGAATATATGGTCATTATGGGTAGATATGAGTTTGCTCTCTCTAGTCTCAAAGAGAGCTTTGATGAGACAGAAGAGCTTGAGATCAGTGATTTCAATGTGTTGTCCACCATCAGGCAGTTGGAGTTGTATGCAGAGTTCTGTGGGGATGCACCGCTGAAAGAGATCATCTCTTTTTTAAAAGCAGTTGACCCAGAGGGTAAAAAAAGGTAAATCCACTTTTTATACTTCTTGTATCAAACATAAAGGATACAAGATGATTATCACAAAACACGGATACAAAAGGATCAAAGAGAGACTGGGGCTTCCAAAAAGAGCACAGTCAAGACACATCAAAGCAGTACTGGCAAAAGGGGCACTTATGACAAGAGAGGGGCGTGAGAGGTTTGAGATGGTCTATCATGGTTTTTTGTATATCTTTGCATTGACTCCGGAGCTGGAACCTATTTTGGTGACTACGTTTCGTGAAGAGATAGTAGAATAATGATAGAATATACCGAAAAAAGGGGCTATTTTGGAGAGCGAAACATTTAAATATCGTGCATTTATCAGCTATTCGCATAACGATAAGAAGTTTGCAAAGTGGCTGCATAAAAAGATAGAGAACTACAAGATACCCAACTCCCTCAGAGATAAGTACCCGCACCTGCCCAAAGATCTGAAGCGTACCGTCTTCATAGATGAAGAAGAACTGCCTATAGCGGCTTCACTCCCTCGTAACCTCTCTGAAGCATTGGAAAGCTCTGAGCTTCTCATCGTCGTCTGCTCGCCAAGTGCTGCATCATCACACTGGGTGGGCAAAGAGGCAGAGTACTTCAAACACTATCACGGCGAAGATAGGGTACTTGCCGTCCTAAAAGAAGGAGAGCCCAATGCTACCTATAGCTCTATCTATGATGATAGCCTTGAGGCTTTCCCCAAAGCTCTTAGGTATAGCGTAGATCAGCACGGTGAGCTTACGTATGAGCGTACAGAGCCTCTAGCTGCGGATGCGAGAACACACAAAGAGAAGAAAAAGGCTCTGCTCAAACTCATAGCAGGTATCCTCAAAGTGGACTTTGCTGACCTGTGGGAGAGGGAGAAGAGAGAGGCGAGAAAAAGAGCGATCATCGCTAGTATGGTTGTCGTGACTTTTTTGGCTTTGGGGATATATGCCTCTACTCAGTTTTTAGGAGAGCAGCAGAATAAAGAGCTGGAGCATATCAAAGATAGAATCGCTCTCATAGAGTACAGCATCAGAAACGACGACCTTTCTCAGGAAAAGGTCATAGCTCTTAATGTAGAGCTCAAAAAGCTCAAAAAAGACAAAGAGAACAAAGAGGCTACACTGGAAATACTTGGGAAATTAAAGACTCCTATCGATAAGAAAGCTGCTGATATCTACAACAAAAGTGGAGCACAAGCATATCTTGATGCGATGAATAGCAAAGAAGTATTGGCAGATGAAGAAGCTGCAGATAAGCATCTTTCATTGCGTGACATAGGTCGTGCAAAAGCATCGGTTGAACTGTATCGATTTGAAGAAGCAGATAAGTATTATCAAAAAGCAATAAATCGTTATTTTGATTATGAGAACGGTATGGAGTATACAACATTTTTAATAGGCAATAATCACTTTCAAGGTGCCATAGCTGTCCTTGAAAAGATCAATAAACTTAAGTTGACAGATGGGCAAAGAATTGATGTATTGAAGAGACTGGGTTATTTATATACGTCAACCAATCGCTTTAAAGAGGCAGAAAAGTTATTCCTTATTGCACAAGAGTCAGCTCGAACACTAACTAAAGTTGATTCTAATGATATAAATAATGATATGTTATCAAGTTTATTACATGTATTCTCAGTTTTATATGCTAAAACAAATAGGTCAAACGAAGCAGAGGAACTTTATAAAGAGTCTTTGAAATTGAGAAGGTCTTTAGCCCAAAAAAATCCCGAAGTATATATCCCTGATTTTGTAAGAACACTAACTGACTTGGCACTTTTATATTTTACTACAGATAGAAAAAACGAAGCAGAGGAACTTTATAAAGAGTCTTTGAATTTGAGAAGGTCTTTAGCCCAAAAAAACCCTGAGGCGTATAATCCTGATCTTGCATGGTCGCTAAACAGCTTGGCACTTTTATATTTTACTACAGATAGAGAAAACGAAGCAGAGGAACTTTATAAAGAGTCTTTGAAATTGAGAAGGTCTTTAGCCCAAAAAAACCCTGAGGCGTATAATTCTGATCTTGCAAGGACATTAAATAACTTGGCAGATTTATATGCCAAGACAGATAGAGAAAACGAAGCAGAGGAACTTTATAAAGAGTCTTTGAAATTGAGAAGGTCTTTAACCAAAAAAAACCCTGAGGCGTATAATTCTGATCTTGCATGGTCGCTAAATAGATTGGCAGATTTGTATAAAGAGAAAAATAGAATAAACGAAGCAGTAGAACTATACCTTGAGGCACTAAAGATACTAAGGTCTTTAGCAAAAAATAATCCTGAGGTGTATACCCCTATTCTTGAATTAACGTTGTATGACTTGGCAGATTTATATGCCAAGACAGATAAAGGAAACGAAGCAGAAGAACTTTATAAAGAGTCCTTAATTATCGCTAAAAATGATCCTGAAGCGTATACCCCTGTTCATGTAGTAACGTTCTGTAAATTGGCAGATTTGTATAAAGAGACAAATAGAATAAAAGAGGCAGAAGAACTTTACAAAGAGTCCTTAATTATAATAAGGTCTTTAGATAAAAATAATCCAAAAGACTTTAATCCTGTGCTTGCATTTAGGTTAATTGACTTGGCAGGTTTGTATAAAGATACAAATAGAATAAACGAAGCAGTAGAACTATACCTTGAGGCACTAAAGATACTAAGGTCTTTAGCAAAAAATAATCCTGAGGTGTATACCCCTATTCTTGCAGGTACGTTCTTTAAATTGGCAGATTTGTATAAAGACACAGATAGAATAAAAGAGGCAGAAGAACTTTATAAAGAGTCTTTGAATATTATAAGGTCTTTAGCGAATGCAAACCCCGAAGCTTATACTCCTACTCCTGCTCTTGCAGATACGTTCTTGGAATTGGCAGATTTGTATAAAGATACAGATAGAATAATGGAGGCAAAAGAACTTTACAAGGAAGCAGAAGAGCTTTATAAAGAATCTTTGAAGATTATTAGAAATTTAGCTGAAATAAACCCAGATCTTTATAATGCACATCTTGAAATAGGCTTAAATGTTTTGGCAACCATATACGATAAGACCAAGAAACCTGATAAGGCAGAAGCAGTACGCAAGGAGCTTGAAGCACTTCGTACAAAAAAGTAAAAAAAAGTAAATCCTCTTTCTAAACTTCTTGTATCAAACGCAAAGGATACAAGATGCAAAAGTTTCTAGCAATGGAGGTGCCCCCATTTATTTCAACTTAGAAAAGAAATTTCATCATAATAGACTGCATTGAAAACTTTTTCAAAATTAGCTCTCAATTCAATATTTTTGTTGTCTTTGAGATTTTGCATATAAGTTTCAAAATCTTTAGCTATTGTTATTAGCATAGAACCTGGATTCAACTCTATTTTTGATAGATGTTTGTTACTCCCTATGTAGTTTACTGGTACATCATTCTCGTAATCGTAATTTAGAAGTGTCTTGTCTCCAATATTTCCGAAATGCATCATAGTATGTCGTGTATTCTCTAATATAACACCGATTTTTTTAGTTGCATAGGTACTTTCTTCATCAGGCTTGAACAGATTTTTGAAACCAAAAGTTAATATACTTGTAGATTCAGTATCTCCAGATTTGTAGGGCTTCCCGTCTTTATATCTCTGTATTTTTTCAATATACGAAAATATTCCATATAACATAAAAATGGCATTTTGAAAGGGACGATATGATAATTTATTCTCACGGTCGTCTAGAACTAGTTTTAGCATTGGGCGTAATAGCCATTTTTCTATTTCTCGTTCAAGAATCAAAATCTTGTCTTCAATATTATTAATATCTAACTTTCGTTTTTCGTCATCTTCATCAGTTAAAACCTTATGCTCTTTGTCAAGCCAAATTCCTTCACATAGATAATAGCTTTCAAGTATGTTACCTTCAATCATAGTTGATTCCTGTGAATTGTTTCATGAATAATGTTTGCAATATGTAAACCTCTGATTTCCTATCTTTGCATCGCTCAACCATAGATGAATATTTTGTAGGGTTTAGTAAATTTGTTTCTAGCGTTATTGTGTTCAATAATCAAAATATTCCGATCCTGGTCAAAATAATAATCTTGAAATTTTGGTGAAAAAGCTGTGTGGTATATTGATTCATTTAAATTTGGAATTTGAATATCTTGTCCAAACTCTGGGTGATTTATGTGAAAATTTACAACTTCTTCACCTTGAAAATGTAGTTCTTCACCCACAAAATATTTTATATTATATTCTTCATCAAAAATATACCCATGATTAAAATCCTTATCATTGAAACTAAGAAAATCTTTTACTTGTTTATAATCTTGTGATTTATTCATCTTATTCTCCTCTCTAGATAATATCCGAATTTAAATTTGGTAACCATTTACTCAACCAACACTTTGTGTCAATTAGCCAGATATCCCAGAGATAACTAATAAAAAAATGTGCGTCTATTGGATAAACCCCTTTTTATTTGAATATCTTACATCAAAAAAGATTAATAGATACCATTCTTAAAAAGTAAAAAAAAGTAAACCCTCTTCCTAAAATTCTTGTATCTCAGACAAAGGATACAAGATGACGAAGTTTCTAGAAAGAGTCTACCAAGACTTCCAAGAGGAGCAACATAACTGGTGCGAACTGCCACTCTCACAGTTTGTGTACAATGAACTATCTGGTAAAGTATATGGAGGATATGACAAAACGCACTACGAGCAGTTCTACCTGCTCAAGTATGCACCACTCTATGTCTCAGAATATACGGAAGTCTATGAGGACTTTCTGGATAGATACCCGTATAAGGTTCTCCGCATACTCTCTGTAGGCGTGGGTGCGGGGCTTGACTACTACGGACTGGAACAGGCTCTCAAAAAGCATACAGATATAGAGGTAGAGTACCTCGGCATAGATCTCGTTGACTGGAACTATAGAGATGAGTCGATAGACTTTGAACAGGTGGATCTCAGTGATATCTCCCAAAATCCTCAAGTGATGGCGTTCATCAAAGAGGGGTTGGATCTTGTCATCTTCCCCAAAAGCATCGTAGAGATTCCTTACAATGTATCGGTAGGCAATGGGTACGTAGAGCTGTGCAGTCTACTCAAAGCCCATCAAATAGTCGATGTGTGGTTCATCAACTCATATATCAAAACGCACAACGACATCAAGGGGATGAAGGCGTTTGAGGTGGTACTTGACAAGCTGGCAGAAGACGGATACAGTATCTTTGATGGTGTAGATGCTACGGACTGCTACAGCAGCAAAGGCGGGAAGGTGAACTACCCGATGGACTACAAAAACAGTTGGCAAAAAGATCTCGAAGAGCACTGCCGTCAGAAGTGCAGTCCCGAACAGGCAAAGAGATGTAGCCTACTTCAATACCCAATGCTAAACAAAGCGTATATCGCATACAGCATCACAAATCTAAAGAAGGTAGCGTAATGAGTCGTAAGATAGAGATAAGCACAGATGACAATCAAAAAGTAGAGGCATCCACACCCGTGATCATATCGGCAAGCAGGGCTACGGATATCCCTGCATTTTACGGTGACTGGTTTGTCAATCGCTGGAAAGCAGGATATATCAAGTGGATAAACCCCTTCAATCAAAAGCCAGTCTATGTGTCATTTGAGAAAGCAAGGGCAGTGGTGTTTTGGACAAAGAACCCGGCACCGATGTTCAAACACTTTGAGTTTTTGGATAGAGAGGTGAAAAACTACTACTTCCAATATACGCTCAATGACTATGACAAAGAGGGCTTTGAGGGCAATGTCGCTTCAGTAGAAAAGAGGATATCGATCTTCAAGGAGCTCTCCGAGAAGATAGGCAAAGAGAGAGTGATATGGAGATACGATCCTCTGATACTGACAGAGGATATAGATGTCGCAGAACTGCTACGAAGGGTTGAACGAGTGGGAGATGCGCTGCATCGCTATACAGAAAAGCTGGTCTTTAGCTTTGCCGATATCGGGGTCTACAAAAAAGTGCAGAACAACCTCAGGGGTGTAGAGTATATAGAGTTCGATACTCGAAGGATGGAGGAGTTCGCTCGTGGGCTTCAGGCACTCAATAAAAAATGGAACCTTGAGATCTCTACCTGTTCGGAGTTGATAGATCTGGATGCCTTTGGTATCACCCACAACAAATGCATTGATGATGAGCTGATGATAAAGCTTTTCAGTGAGGATGAACCATTGATGGACTTTTTGGGTGTAGAGATAGTGCAGCCCTCCTTGTTTGACTTGATGGAAGAGCCTCAAAGAAAAGCCGTCAAACTCAAAGATAAGGGGCAGAGAAAAGAGTGTGGCTGCATACAGAGCAAGGATATCGGGCAGTACAACACCTGTCCGCACGGATGCAACTACTGCTATGCCAACACCTCCAAAGATCTTGCAGAGAAAAACTACCAACGCTCCAGAGGCAATCAAACAAGAGAGACGATACTCCCCTAAGTCTCACCCCTTAACTGCACTGGGCTATGCATAAGTCGTAGCTCAAGGGCACTCTCTCCAAAAAGTAAAAAAAAGTAAATTCACTTCATATACTACTTGTATCAAAGCGAAAGGATACAAGATGAGAGATGAAAAAACATACAAGTACAACCCCCTAGAAATCAAGAGATATGTCAAAATGATGAAGCAGTACGGCATCACAACCATCGTAGAGATGAACAATTTTCTGACTAATAATATGTACTGGGATCACTTCTCCTCACTTAAAAGCCTGAATACCTATAGAAAAGGAGACAGAGAGACTGTCTCAGTTGGTGTTTCAAAAGAAGCCTACAGGGCTATCATATCGATGTATCAGACTCAAGATGTCGTTAATGCACATCTTGTGATGGAAAAAAGGATTTGAGCCAAAACACAACAAACATAGGAGGTGATGATATGGGATAGTAGATACGCAGCATAGTGATAGATAAACCTTGAGATGTTTTTGAGACAGGATAAAAAAAAGGAAAAGAAAAATGAGAAAAGTATTAGCGGTATTACTATTTGGGTTGACAAGCCTGTTTGGGTGTTACTCTGATTTTGATTGTAGTATGGGTGAAAGATGTGTCAAAAAATCTTTTCAGTCCAATGGTGTCTGCATGGAAGAGGTGGATGAATTTGGTATGAAGCAGTATGAACTGCCGGATCCGGATAGTATCGGACCCAATATGGATATGGATGGTCAATGCTCATTTGATATGGATTGTCCAATAGGTTTCAGATGCGATAACAAATATAAAGTTTGTATAAAACGCTAGTAAAGGAAAAGAAAAATGAGAAAAGTAGTTTATGGACTATTTGCAGTAGTGTTATTTGCAGGCTGTGCAGAAGAGTCATTTTCAAAAAGTGAAAAAGAGGTGGTGATAGTCCGGGGTGTCGCCAATGAAGGGGAGTGTACAGAAGGTTTGATCGATAGTAATCTGCTGCTTTTGATCGGTAAAATAGAGTCGGTAAAGTATTACCCTGACCTTGTAACTTGTGATGCCTACAGTGAATATAAAGAGTGTACAAAAGTGGGCAGAGGCGGTGGTTCGTGTGTCGGCATCATTGCGCCTGAAAGAATATAAGATTTCAAAG
>Ga0172377_10008988_pt1 | contig 10249 bp, 6 predicted proteins | sample Pumphouse3metaG_FD_119749 | JGI IMG/M metagenome (GOLD analysis project Ga0172377, IMG submission 119749) | Leachate microbial communities from a municipal landfill in Southern Ontario, Canada - Pumphouse #3 metaG | ecosystem: Engineered > Solid waste > Landfill > Unclassified | place: Canada... | reverse complement strand
TTGAGTTTCAATGCTGGTAATGTAGCAATCAACCACAGATCCGCAAATTCAGCTTTATAGCGCTTGATATCGCGTCCTCTGAGGATGGGTTTGATGATTTCAGCAGAGCGGGGGTCAGCGGCGATGAGTTCGTCTTTTTTGGCCCCGGAGATGATGAAGGCTTCATTGTATCCGGTTTTTATCCCATAGTTAATAGACACATCCCAATCCTTCAGCGGTATGCCGATGCGCTCAATTTTGGCTTTGAGTTTCTGGGCAGAATCGTCTGAGATGATCCAGCTTTCCTGATTGTATCTGGGCAAAGGGATGCCACGCTCCGCCACATATTTTGAGATGCTATCGCCCTTGTGAAAGTCTGCTTTAATGCTGCAGGCTCTGCCCTGGGGCTTGCCAGGCGCAGAGTTTTGCGTAAGCAGGATATTGGTATCCACCGTGGCAGAATCAAAGACCTTAAAGCCCCCAAAATCGATCAAGATCCTGGCTTTGGTATTTTCTGCCAGATATTGCCGCAGGGATCTGCCATAATTGGCGCGCATCCATTTGTTTGAGGTGATGTAGCATAAAACACCTTGAGAGCTCAGGAGCTCAATCCCCCGCTCGTAAAAGAGACAGTAGATATCTCCTGTTCTTTCGAAAGTGGCAAAGCCGCAATCTTTGTAGAGATCGGCAAACTTGCGTTTATCATCAAGGGCTTTCTGCAATTGGATATAGGGCGGATTGCCGATCACGATATCGAAGCCCTCTTTGATGCCAAACATCCATTTGGGTTCAAACCAGGAGGAAGCTTTGTCCGAGAAGGGATCCCAAGCCAGCAGTTTATAGAGATAGGAGTTGCTTTTGCTAAAATCAATCTGATCCTGAGTTTCATCAAGAAAGCTGCTTTGCCTATAAGGTGTTTCCGTCAGGCTCTGCATCAGGGCCTGGTTCAGAGCGGCAAAGTCTTTCTTGATTTGCGCTTTTTCTTGAGCGCTGTGAGCATGCAGATAGCGTTCGCGAATAGCGTCAAAGTCCTTGATAATATTCTGGTTACGGACGATGGTTTCACCCTTGTCACCCAAAGGGATAAGGCTATTTGCCGTTACGAACTTGAAGGAGAGATTGGGCAGAGGATGGATGTTTTTGTTGTCCTTGTCCTCGAGCACGCTTTCATCCACGATCAGTGAGAGAAAGAGCCGCAGCTTGGAGATTTCGGTGGCAATGGGCTGGATATCCACACCGTAAATAGCGTTTTGGATGATGCCCATTTTGTGTTTATACTTCCAGTTCTCATTCATGAGCTTTTCTTCAAAGGCTTTGCGCACCAGCAGGTTGGGGATCTTATCCAGTTGGCGGATCACCCACTCTATGGATTCCGGATCCACTTTCTGCAGGATGAGCAGCATTTTTTGCAGGATGCCGATGGGGAAAGCTCCGGAGCCACAGGCGGGATCCAGGACTTTGATTTGATCCAGGGCATCGATAATGGCAATTCTTTGCTCCTTGCTTAAGCTGCATTCTTCAATGTTGAAGTCCAACAGATCCCGGATATCTGATTCCGAGATACTTGTTTTGCTCTTCAGATATTGGATCAGGGCTTCATCCACCATGTATTCCACGATGACTCGGGGAGTATAGAAGCTTCCGGAGGCTTTGCGGGCGGTCTCTCCGGTATCTGGATTCAGCTCTGCCAGGAGGTTTTCAAAGATGCGTCCCAGCATTTCGGGATCTACAGAGAGATCGATATCGATGGAGGTATTTTCATCGATGGTAAAGTTGTAGCTTTCCAGGATGCCAAAGAGCTCGCTAAACCACTGATCCGGAATCTTGAGATTCCAGGCGGGCTGAGCCGGCTTCTGAAGGGTGGAAGCGATGTAATAATCCCGATGCAGAGTGGGGTCAAAGAGCCCGCCATTGAGGAAGGGAATAGCGTCGTAAAGCGGAGAACGAAAGGCCTGATGCCGATGCTCCAGAGGCGTATTGAGCACTTCAAAAAAGAGCGGCTCCAATACCTGGTGGTAATAGGATTCACAGATAGCTTCGCTGGAAAGCACCTCAGCAGGGATGATGGGATTACCCTGGTCCGAAAGCTTCTTCTTCAGAAACCAGCAAAAGACCAAACGCCCGATCAAGCGCACGCCAAATTCTTGCATCATTCCAGCATTGCTGGTATCCGGCAATTTCAATTTGGGAGGGTAATCCAATACATTCTTGCCCTGGTTGATCTTGCCGCCCACAAGGCTGTAAAACATGCTTTGGATTTCTTTGTAAAACTCTTTGTTCACCACTTCCACAGAGAATCTATCTTCCAGATCAGCAAAATCACGAATGCGCCCGCTTCCCATCAGGAAGCTTTCCGGAGTCCGGGTTTTGGCATGCTCGCCCAGGTAGAAGGAGAAACGTTTGGGATTGGAGAACTTGTATTTCACGTCTGTGCCTTCCAGCTCCAGCTTGAGCGTGATCAGGGAAAAGCGGTAGTTATTGGAACTCTCCGAGACAAAGAAGAATAGCGCGTTTTCCAGATTCAGCTCTGCCATCAGCCGGAAGGCATCTCTGGATACCCCGATGCGAGGGTCATTTTCGCTGGTGTGCGAGATCTCGATGATCGCCAGATGGTTCAGTGAATCGCAATCGCCGATCCAATAAGCCTGGGGCTTGATGTATCTGGATTTGAATTCTATGTTGATAGCTTGTCTTTTAAGCTTGAAGTCGTTGGGCAGAAAACTTGTTTGCAGGAAGTCAATCCAATCTTCGCGCTGGTAAGCTGAGCTCAGTAAGTGGTTCATCGTTATCTCCTATTCAAATCGACACGAGACGTGTCGAATCCTATCTTTTCAAATCGACACTGCCGGGGTCCCCAAGGCGGAGCAAAGCGAAGTCTTGGGGTGGAACAGACGTGTCGAATCCAAACAATTCAAATCGACACGAGACGTGTCGAATCCTATATCAATTCTTCTGCCAAAATCAGGGTTTCAGCGCCATCATCGATCTTGCGGGCAGTCCTGATGATGGTATTCAGATAGCTATGGGGCACCAGCAGCATCAGGCTTTCGATATCCCGGGCCAGGCTATTGGCATTCACGCGGTTGATGCTGTGGTACACACCATCGGGCAGTGAATTCAGCTCTTTGGCCACGGTGTAGAGATCTTGCAGATAATCTTTGTACTTTGGGCTAGCATCGATCATAGCTTTTAGTTTATTCAGTGTTTTTGCACGTTTCCCGGTGGCAGCAGATACTGCTTGTTTGGCATACATATTGGATTTGGCGTTCTGATAGATGGCATCGAAGGCATCAGATACAGTGCGGGGTTGTTCGCTTTCCTGTGCCTTAAACAAATTCAGGGCTTCCTCCGGACTAAGGGGGATGGATTCATTGGCATCCTGCCCTAACCTGAAGGCAAAATCCTCTCCCTTCTTACCAAAGACGAGCACACCTTTTTTTGCCTTGGCTTCAGAGCGTTGCAATCTGCTACGGTGCTGAATCTCCCGGGCTTTTTGGATCAATTCCGGCTTGCCGGATAGCAGGTGGTTGTATTCATTCAAATACACAGCGTCCCAAGATTCCGCTTCCTGTTCCGCTACGGCTTTTTTGTATTGTTCATGATAGTAGGATACCAGGAGTTCTTCACTGGTCAGCACTTTGGTATCTTCTCCCATGAGCACATCGATCATGGCTTTTTTCAGGGTGGAGATTTCCTTTTTGCGGATGTGGCCTTCACCGATGTCGGTAGGGAAGTAGTTGTAAATATAAAGCTTTTCAAACAGCATTTTGCCGATGCGATTGATGCGTCCTACTCTTTGGATTACGCGAGTGGGGTTATAAGGGATATCATAATTGAATACTGTCCCTGCCCGGTTCAGGTTTACCCCTTCGGAGAGGGCATCGGTGGTGATGATGATATCGAAATCATCTTTATGATTCTCCCAAGAGGCATCGAAGTTTTGCTTGATCACATTGCGCACGGAGGATGATTCCGCGCTGGAATAATAGATCGCGCGGATATGTGGATCCTGGGATATGCTCTGATACACATAGGAAGCGGTATCGGTGTATTCGCTGAATACCACAATTTTGCGGGCTTTATCCTCCGAGAGTTGCCGCTTGATCTCCTGGGCAAAGCTTTCCAGTTTGGGATCATGAGGCATGCCTTGGGCAAACCACTCCTGATGGATCTTTTTCAGCAAGGCAAGATCATGCTCCAGATGCACAATAAAATCTGGCTTCAGTTCCGAGACCGGGATAAAGACCAAGCCTTTATCATAATGCTTTTTCAGCTCATCTTCAAAACCATAGGAACTGATTTCTGCCAGGGCAGCATCGCTTAGATCCTGTAAAAGATCATCCACTGAGGGGAGCTGTCCTTTTTTAAAGATCGGCACCCGCTGCAGTTTTTCATAATATTGTTTGATGCTCTCCATGGATTCGATCATGGATTCCAGGGTCTTTTTGAAGGCATTTAGCGAGCTTTCAAAGCGTCCCACCAAAAGCCTTTGCATAAACTTAGCCAGGTTTGCCTGGGCGACTCCGATGGAATCCACATCTACGCGCTCGTCTTCGATGCTATCGCGGAAGCTCTCCAAATCTTTGATGTAATTGGCGGGTTTGTAACGGGCTCCGATGTAGCCATAGCTATCGTCAAGAACGCAGCTATCTGCAGGCAGATCCTTGCTCTCTTGGGCGATCAAAGAAAGGGTTTTGAGATATAGCTCTGCCATATCGCCCAAGGGGTATTCTTTCAGGATGGGAGCTTCGGCAAACACATAGCGGATGCCTTGCTTCTTCAGATCCTCACGATAGGCATCGATTTTATCCAAATCCAGGCGAGATCTGCGGATCACCACCGGTTCCAGGATGAATCTGATCTTTGCGGCAAGGTCACTTACCCTCCGCTTCAGTTCAGTTTCGCCTATGCTCTTTTTCACTCGCTTTTTGTTGATTTCTTTGTATTCTCTCACCGCTTCGGAAAAGTGGAATGAGAGATTGTCCACAGTGCGTATGGTGGATTTTGAGGGAATCTGGAAGAGCTTGATCATGGCAAAGACATCTTGCGGTCTGTTGTTAAAGGGAGTAGCAGTTAGCAGCATCACTTTGTTGCCCTGGCAAAGGCGGTGCAGCAGGATATAATCATCCGTCTCTTCATTGCGATACTTATGCGCTTCATCCACAATGACCAGAAGCTCTTCATCCGGGAACTTGCCTTCTTTGTAGTCCAGTGCTTTTTGGATGGAACCGCTACCAAATACAACGGCATTAAGTTCAAAAAGAACCCGGTATTCATGATCCCATTGGTCTAGCAAGTGGGGCGGAGCTATCACGATAACTTTTTTGCGCATGTTGTAGGCAACTGCTGAGGCGATGATGCTCTTACCCAATCCCACTACATCGCAGATCATTACGCCATTGTGTTCATCCAGGATCTTGAGTGATTTCTTGATGGCATCTATCTGATATTGCAGATTGAAGTATTTGCCCTTGGTGATCTTGGTTGGCAGGGATATCGTGCTATGATCCCGGATGGAAAAGTATTCGTCCAAAACACGGATGTAAAAGAGATAAGGCTTATATAGCTTCTCGTACCATATCTTTTTGATCACTTCTTCGGTGAAATCATCGATGCTGTTTTCATCAACAATATCGACAGCAGTTTTCCAGAGATCATCGAAGATAGCTTTTCCGGCATTGAATTTGTTGTGAAGCAATACGTTGATCTCGTGCTGGGTTTTGAGCCCGGATAGAGTGAGATTGCTGGAGCCGGTGATCATAGTGCCCGGTAAGAGCCCGCCCTGATTGAATTCTTCGCTGTGTTCGAAGAGATACATCTTGGCATGGTTTGGCAAAAGGGTTTTCTTGATCTGCAGGCTGCCATCATGGATTTTATCTAGAAAAAGCCGGAAAGCCTTGATGCGCTCTGCGGAATCAAAGTAATCCGTGTCGTTGAATACCTGCACCAAGGAACTGTAATATTCCTTTTTGACCTCCAGGCGGGATTGATCTTGATTGCGAATCACATAGTATTCTTTGATGTGGTTGGATAGATCCTTCTCTATGCTCATGCCGATCAATATCTTGAGCTGTTTATCCTTCAGCTGAGAGTTAAGCTCTTCAAAACCCGAGAAATAGAAATAACCTACCAGAAAATAGAGCTTTTCGGAGCTGGGTAGGATTTTTTCGATTACGGTAGATAAAAACTTATGCTGATTGGTGATGATTTGATCATCCACTGCAGCCTCCTTGGGGCTAGTAATAATGTCTTTCAAAACATATCCTACAAAACACGGCCAAAATAAACATGAGATAGTGTGGGCATCACAGGCTTCTGTGAATGTGGCGACAGATCATCTTCAAAAATATACATGCTGTAAACATAGCTTTTCTCCCAGATTTCGTGCTGCAATTAATGCATAATCACACCGTTAAATTGAACTAAATATTAGTCAAGCAGTTTGTCACTTTTTCTGGTATGAGTGCCTGGAGTGGCAGTGGAGGGCTCCGATCGGAAAACCCCGTGTCCCTTGTAAACCCTGACTTCGCAATTCTCGGTGAGCCTTTTTGATTCAATAACCCTTTGAATCTGAACTTGCTTACTCAGCAAAAAATGGCGCTTGACAGATTTCCGCTTATCTTTGTATAAGAAAGTAAACAAGCATAGGGAGCGCCATAGTGAAGAGCAGCGTCGGAATCCATCAATTCATGCCGGATAAGGTGTGGAAATGGAAGATATTGGAACAAAAGATAGCTCACATCCTATCCCTGCACGATTATCAGGAAATCCGGCTTTCGGTTTTGCAGGATTATCGAGTGATTCATCATGGAATCACCGCCCTGATGCAGGAGGAGGAAGCGGAGCTGGCCACCAACGCCATCATAAACCTATCCAAACCCAATGGAGATCTTAGCCTGTTGACTCTGCGTCCCGAGGGGACAATTAGTGTATTGCACCATACAGCCAGCATAATCAAAGATCATGAGGTGCATCGCTTTTACTACCTGGGGCCTATGTTTCGCAAAGAAAAGCAAAGTAATCCCAGCGAGTTTCATCAGTTGGGAGTAGAGCTTTTGGGCAGTGATAGTGTAATGAGTGAAAACGAAGTGATCAGCCTGGGGATGAAGATCCTGCAGGGTTTGGGGCTTCGGGATGCGCGTTTGCTCTTGAATAGCTTTGGGTGCACTGCCTGCCGTCCCCCCTTTATATCTGACATGAAGGACTATCTGAAAAAGAATGAGAACCGGATCTGCGCCAATTGCTTTACAACGCTTTATACCAATCCTTTTGCGAATACCAAATGCAAGGATCCCCAGTGCAAAGAAATCATTAGCAATGGTCCCAAGATTCTGGATTATCTTTGCCCTCGCTGCAAGCGCAACTTTGACAAAGTGAAAAAGGTGCAGGCTAATCTGGCTCACCAATATAAAGTTCTGCCCAATTTGTTCAAGAACTTCGCTTATTACAATGAGACTGTGTTTGATCTGGTGCTAAATAGCAACGGAGCAGGTGTCGTGGTAGGCGGTGGCGGCCGTTATGACTATCTTTCGCAGATGATCACTGGCAAAAACATCCCGGCCGTGGGTTTTTATCTGAATATCGACAGCATCTTTGAGATAATGGATAAACGGGGGCTTTTTACAAGTCTGGATAAGGCTTTCAGCGTTTACATATCCTCTCAGAGTGAAGATCTGGAAATGATGATGTTGCAGATCGCTCAAGAACTTCATGCCAATGATATCAAAACTGTGCTTAGCGCAGATAAACACAGCATAGAAGAAGATGCCAATCTGGCTAAAAAAAGCGAGTGCGAATTAATGATTGTGATCCGTGACGAAAACGTGCGGGAAGGTAAAATCCTGCTAAGAAACCTGATCAAAGAGATTCAGGATTATGTAGCCTTGAACAGTATTATGGATGAAATCCTGCTGGCCCGTAAATCACTAAATAGAGAATGAAGGAGATTATATGAAATCGATTATGACTCACCAAGCCCCGGCAGCCATTGGCCCCTATTCCCAGGCTGCGCTTAAAAATGACACTTTGTTTATAAGTGGACAACTGGGTATTGATCCCAGCACAGGTAACATGGCTGATGGCTTTGAAGCTCAAGCCAATCTTGTGTTTCAACATATTAAAGCAATACTTGATGCTGCTGGAATGGGGATGTCCCATGTGCTGAAGGTTAGCGTATTTCTCAAGGATATGAATGACTTTGCTCAGTTAAACGAGATTTATTCCCGCAATTTCAGCTCTCCCTACCCAGCCCGTGAGGCCATTCAGGTAGCTCGCTTGCCCAAAGATGGCCTGGTGGAGATTTCTGTAATTGCCATGAGGTAAACCCGTGAGCATCACAACCAAAGGTGGAGACCAGGGACAAACATCACTATATAGTGGTGAACGGGTGCTCAAGAGCGACCTGCGCGTGGATGCCTATGGCACCCTGGATGAGCTTGATGCCTTCATTGGCGAAGCCAAACACCATGTGGATGATGATGAGGTGTTCAAGCTGCTCCTGGATACCCAGAATCGCCTCTATCGTGTGATGGGTGAGCTGGCAACGCCCTCCCAGGTATATCCGATGCCGATTTGTGATAGTGAAGTGGAGCAGATTACTGCTGTGATTCATCGTTTTGAACAAAAGGTGAATCTGAAGGGATTTGTTATTCCAGGATCGTGCTTAGGAAGTGCGAAGCTGGATATCTGCCGAACGATTGCCAGGCGCGCTGAACGCAGGGTAATTGCTCTGGCACAGGAAGCTGAAGTGCCAGAGCCTTTGCGCAAATATGTAAACCGGCTCTCAGATTTCTTTTACATCCTGGCCCGCTACATAGAAGTAAAACAGGGATTATTAACCTATAAAACCAAGCCGGAAACCGGCTGCACTGATTAATCCCTCTCTTGGTTCCAGGGGTTTGGATGCATCAATCCATTAGCCTGCAGTTTTTGTGCGGACTATGTTTTGGCTATCCAGGCCAGCTATGAAGCGCCAGGAGATGAAAAAGGAGTATATAATGTATAAAATAGTACTTATCCGCCACGGCGAAAGCTTGTGGAACAAGGCAAATCTATTCACGGGTTGGACAGATGTGGATCTATCCGAAAAAGGCATTGCAGAAGCTAAGGAAGCCGGACGTCGCCTAAAAGCTGAAGGCTTCCAATTTGATGAGGCCTTTACCTCTACACTTAAACGTGCCATCCGCACTTTGTGGCTGGCTCTGGATGAGATGGATCTGATGTACACCCCGATTCATCATGACTGGCGGCTCAATGAGCGGCACTATGGCGCTTTACAGGGCCTGAATAAGGCTGAAACAGCTGCCAAATACGGCGATGAACAGGTGTTGATCTGGCGCCGAAGTTATGACGTGCCTCCACCCGCCCTGGAAAAGAACGATGAGCGTTATCCCGGCAAGGATCCGCGCTACACACATCTGGAAGAAAACCAGATCCCACTGTGTGAATCCCTAAAGGATACAGTAGCCCGCACTATGCCCTTCTGGAATGAAGTGATCATCCCCAGATTGGTAGCCGGGCGCAAGATGGTGATCTCAGCACATGGCAACAGCCTGCGAGCCATTGTCAAAAACCTGGATCGCATTTCGGATGAAGATATCGTGAGTTTAAACATCCCCACTGGCATTCCTCTGATCTATGAGTTTGATGCCGATCTTGAAGTTAAGAAAAGCTACTATCTGGCTGATGCCAAAGAAGTGGAAGCGGCGGCGAATGCAGTGGCAAATCAAGGTAAAAGCAAATAATATCGTGTTTAGTTTGAAATGACATAATCCATGCCCACCACCCAATATTTGATGAGGCTCCGCCCCATGCCCCGGCAAGATTATATCATTTCAAAGTGGAAACTGTCTTATGTATGGGGGATGCTTTGCGTAAACAAGGCATCCCCCAATTCGTTGCTTTTATTTGCTGAGGATCATCTTCAGGGTACGGTGATACTTACCGGTTTTAAGATGTGAGAAATATAGTCCGGAGGATAGTATTCGCCCTGCATCATCCTTGCCATCAAAGGCGATTGTGTGGTTACCGGCCTTCATATCTGCGCTTAGCAAGGTTCTCACTTTCTGCCCGCGACTATTATAGATTTTCAAGCTCACGAAGTTATCTTCCTTGAGCCAGAATTGGATATTGGTATCAGGATTGAAGGGGTTGGGGTAGTTGCCCACCAGCCGGGTGTATTCCGGTATTTTCTCCACGAAGATGGCGTTGGAGAGGACAGGAATGCCGCCACTTGTGTTGTTCCATTTTGCCGTTACCGCCCAAACGAAGT
>Ga0172377_10008987_pt1 | contig 10250 bp, 7 predicted proteins | sample Pumphouse3metaG_FD_119749 | JGI IMG/M metagenome (GOLD analysis project Ga0172377, IMG submission 119749) | Leachate microbial communities from a municipal landfill in Southern Ontario, Canada - Pumphouse #3 metaG | ecosystem: Engineered > Solid waste > Landfill > Unclassified | place: Canada... | reverse complement strand
TGGTGGCCGCAGTTGCATTCTTTCGCCGTGGGTTTGAAAGGTGCCCCTGACTTGGAAAAGGCTCGCGAAGTAGCCGAACATATTGGAACGATACATCATGAAATTAATTATACCATTCAGGAAGGAATCGACGCACTACGTGACGTTATTTATTATATCGAGACCTACGACGTGACCACCGTAAGAGCCTCCACGCCGATGTATTTGCTGGCACGTTTTATCAAAAGTATGGGCATCAAAATGGTACTTAGCGGAGAAGGTGCCGACGAAGTATTCGGTGGCTACCTTTACTTTCACAAAGCGCCCAATGCCCAAGCTTTTCACGAGGAAACCGTGAGAAAACTGGGGAAATTGCATCTTTACGATTGTTTGCGGGCGAACAAAAGTCTGGCAGCTTGGGGTGTAGAAGGGCGCGTTCCTTTTCTGGACAAAGAATTTCTGGATGTGGCCATGCGGCTCAATCCGGAAGCCAAGATGTGCCCGGGCAAAACGATTGAGAAAAAAATTGTACGTGAGGCCTTCTCGGATATGCTCCCCCAAAGCGTAGCATGGCGTCAGAAAGAACAATTTAGCGACGGAGTGGGTTATAGCTGGATAGACACCCTGAAAGCAATGACAGCACAGGAGGTTAGCGACGCTCAGATGGTACATGCCGCAGAGCGCTTCCCCATCAACCCACCCAGAAATAAGGAGGAATATTTCTATCGTTCCATTTTTGAGGAGCACTTCCCCAGCGAAAGTGCAGCTCGCAGTGTGCCCAGTGTGCCCAGTGTGGCTTGTTCCACTGCAGAGGCTTTGGCATGGGACCAGAATTTTAAAAACATGAACGAGCCCAGTGGGCGCGCCGTGAAGGACGTTCATGAAGATGCGTAATTTGTGAATCAGTCTTATTATATACATTCTACTTGTATTTTTTCGTAAAAAGGAGACCTGTTACAAATATTCTTTTTAATGATAATGATTTAGACTTGTGTAAATTCATACTTATCGTATTTTGTAGTGATTACAAAATCCGATGGAACAGGTTTCCGAAATTAGAGGCACGAATAAAAGCGTGCCTCTTTTTTCGTTTGTTAGAATGTTCTTCCTTTTAAAAGTATGCACAAGGCTATTTTGAATTCACTTTCCCCGAAAACACTTTACAAAAAGGGAAAATGGCGTTTTCAACTTGCAAGTTGATACACGTCATTTCTATCTAAAAGGAAGTTTTTACGTAATTTTGCGGCATGACAACTTTTTTACCGCCCGACTGGGAAGAGCATCTCTATAAAGAGTTTGAAAAGCCCTACTTCAAAGTCCTTCGTGATTTTGTAGAGCAGGAATATGCCAGCCACGTATGCTATCCTCCCGAAAAAGACATCTTTAACGCTTTCAATTTATGTCCTTATGACAAAGTGAAAGTTGTTTTACTGGGACAGGATCCCTATCACGAACCGCATCAGGCACAGGGACTGTGTTTCTCGGTTGCAGCAGGAGTGAAAATGCCGCCATCTCTACGGAATATCTTTAAAGAACGCACTTCGGACCTCCATAGCGCACCTCCCGAAAACGGAGATTTAACTCCTTGGGCCAAACAGGGCGTACTTCTTTTGAATGCTACACTGACGGTGCGTGAACACGAAGCCAATTCGCACGCCCATCATGGTTGGGAAACTTTTACGGATGCCGTTATCCGGTCTGTTTGTGAAAAAAAACAACCTGTGGTATTCCTGCTTTGGGGCAACTATGCGCAAAAAAAAGCAGAACTCATTCACGAAGAACAGCATCTAATTCTTAGTTCTGCGCATCCTTCTCCTCTTTCTGCCTATCACGGCTTTTTCGGAAATCACCATTTTAGCCGGACAAATAATTTCCTCCTTGAAAACGGGATGACTCCCATTAATTGGTAAATAAAAATGAAACGCAATGAATTAGATATTATCCAAGTGGATAACGTTTTACTTTCCATCGACTGCTTTCGCGAAGAATTCGCCTGCGATTTGGGCATCTGCAAAGGACAATGCTGCATTGAAGGTGATGCAGGAGCTCCCGTCACGTTGGACGAAATTATGAGTATTGAGGACATCGTGCCACAAATAGAAAAAGACCTCTCCGCGGATGCGATGGAGGTCATTCGCAATCAAGGTGTTGCCTACATTGATCCGGAAGGAGAACTCGTGACAAGTATTGTGCACGGAAAGGACTGCGTGTTTACTTGTTATGACGAAAATGGGGTTTGTCTCTGCGCCATCGAGCGGGCACAGCGTGAGGGCCGCATTCACACGGCAAAACCTCTTTCGTGCTGGTTATACCCCATTCGCATCAAGAAATTTAAAAACGGATCTTACGGCGTGAATTACCATCGCTGGAATATCTGCACCTGCGGCATCACAAAAGGTAAAAAATTAAAATTACCCGTTTACCGGTTTCTGAAAGAACCTCTTATTGCACAATTTGGTCAGGAGTGGTATGAGAAACTGGAACAAACGGCGCTGGCACTCAAAAAGCAAAATATGCTGTAACCTTTATGGTCGTTGATATTTCACCAACCGGCCATATTCGGAAATAGAAGGAGCAGTAGCATCAGGGGCCACGGCACGTTTCATATTGGGTTTGTCGCTCATTTCATAAAGCAGCGTGGCACCATCGCGAATAGCCTCGTAAGGAATATAGGATTTGTCCCAGACTTTCCCGTTCAGATAGAATTTATGGACGTAAACATTCTTTTTACTCCAATTCTTTGTTGTCATCTTTAACGTTTTGCCGTTAGACAGTGAAAGCGTTAAAGCCGGTAATGCTGGTGAGCCCAAATTATAATATCCGCTGGTAGGTGCAATGGGGTAGAAGCCCAGACAATTGAAGATGTACCAGGCCGACATTTGTCCGCAGTCATCGTTTCCGCAAAGAGAGCCGGGCTTATTTCCGTAGAAGTTATCAACGATAAAGCGTACCCATTTCTGACATTTCCAAGGTTCTCCCGCATAATTAAAATAGTAGGCAATCTGGTGACAAGGTTCATTGCCATGCCAATAATCGCCGATGCGGCCTTCTATGTCGTGTGCTCGATCGGAAGCTGTCGTCTTGTCGCCGCCGAAAAGAGAATCCAAACGCACTTTAAAAAGTTTTTCTCCCATCATGGTGCGGAGTCCCTGCACGTCCTGAGGTACATACCAGGAATATTGTACGGAAGTTCCTTCGGTAATATCGGGCCAGCCATTTTGATTCGGATCTTCGTACTCGTTGGGATGGAAAGGAGTACGCCAATTGCCATCTTTGTTTTTAGCACGCATATACCCCGTTGTGGTATCGTAGATATTCTGATAACTTAAAGCGCGGTTCATGAAATGTTGATATTCTGCATCCTTGCCCAACGCCTTTGCAGCCTGCGCAATGGCATAATCATCATAGGCATATTCCAACGTTTTCGACACGGATTCACTTTCATGATCAAAAGGAACAAAACCAAGTTTATCGTAATCGGCAACACCGTCGTAGCGGGGACTGTTAGCTGTGGCGAGCATGGCGCGGAAAGCGCGTTCGCGATCAAAACCACTCACATTTTTCACAATCATATCTGCCAGGATGGAACAACTGTGATAACCAATCATACACCAAGTTTCGTTACCGTAAAAAGCCCATATCGGCAACAAATGTTCTACACTTTGCTCTTGATGTGCCAAGAAGGAATTGGCTACGTCGGCCTGTACATCTTGATGTACCAGGTTATACAGCGGATGAAGAGCGCGGAAAGTATCCCAAGTAGAAAATACGGTCAAATTGTGGAAGCCGTTCTCATGATGAATGTTTTTATCCAAACCGCGATAACTGCCATCTGCGTCACTGAAAAGGAATGGACATAAAACGGTGTGGTAAGCCGAGGTATAAAACGACTCCAGCTGTGCTCTTGTTCCGGTGGCATGATAGCGTGACAGTTCCTTTTCCCAAACTTGTTCTCCCTCTTTCTGAATTTGATCGAAAGTTTTTCCTTCGGTTTCTTTCAGATTCAGCAAGGCTCCTTCCGTACTGACTCCGGAAACTGCCGTGCGCACCATGAGCTGCTCATTTTCTCCGGTTTGGAAGTTAAGGAGGAAACGCAAATCGCGTCCACAAATTTCCAAAGGACTGCGAAAACGATAGGTATTGTAAATAATGGGTTTACCCTCTTTATAAAGTGTGATGTCACGCAGTTTTTTCGAAAAAACGGCTGCAAAATACACCTCGCGTTCCGGTCCCCATCCGGCTACAAGTTTGGAACCTACTACCGTGGAATCGTTCAATACTCTGAGGTTGGCCCAAATGCAGTTAAACCAAAGTGTGTGCTGCATATCTATGAGTACAAAACTTTTGTCGCTTTGTGGATAAGTAAAACGGAACATGCCGCTTCTGAGCGCCGTTGTCATCTCCGCCCGCACTTTGTAGTCCTCCAGTGTCACGGCGTAATAATTCACGGACGCTTTTTCCGTCTGATGAGAAAAACGACTGCGATAACCGCTGTTGGGTTTCTTTTCATCACCTTGATCCAACTTGGCGGCGCCGGTACCCGGAACAAACAGGAAATCGCCTAAATCAGGGATGCCCGTACCGCTAAAATGCGTAAGACTGAAACCTTCAATACTTTCTTTATTATATTTGTAACCGGCAGCAGCATCATAAAAATGCTCATCCGTATCCGGACTCATCTGTATGCCACCAAAAGGAAGTTGCGCACCAGGAAATACATTACCATAACCATCCGTGCCTATCATCGGATTGACAAAACTAATCAGATTGGAAGTTGGAGAAAGTACCACTTGTTTTTCGGCAGCAGCAGAGGCGGCAGCACTCAGGGCGAAAACAAATAAACCGGTTTTGAACAATTTCATATTTTAGAGTTTTTCATACCTGTCAGAGTCCTGTAATAAGACCGTCAAAGTGATGTTTATATGGAGTGCAAATATACGCAAAAATGGAGATTCCTCAGAACAAACAAATCATAAATCTTATGGCTGTTTATGTAAAAAGAGGACTTTCTACGAATGGTAGAAAGTCCTCTTCTATAAACTTATAAAACCAAATGAGAAAAGGTCCTAATCTTCAATTAAGTTTTTCCCCGTCATTTCGGCAGGTTGCGACAAGCCCATAATGTGGAGAATACTTGGAGCAACGTCAGCTAGAATGCCGTTTTCTACTTTGGCCTCTTTATTTTCCGTTACGTATATAAAAGGTACTGCATTGAGGGAATGAGCCGTATTGGGCGTGCCGTCATTATTGATGGCATGATCCGCATTGCCGTGATCGGCAATGATAATGGCTTCGTAACCCGTTTCTTTGGCAGCGTTAATGACGTCCTTTACGCAGCTGTCTACGGCAACTACAGCTTTCTCGATAGCAGCGTAAACCCCCGTGTGGCCCACCATATCGCCATTTGCAAAATTAACGACAATGAAATTGTAAACATTTTTCTTGATGCTATCTACTAATTTGTCCTTCACCTCGTAGGCACTCATTTCCGGTTTCAAATCGTATGTTGCCACTTTCGGCGATGGAACCAGTGTGCGATCTTCTCCCTCATAAGGGGCTTCGCGGCCTCCATTGAAGAAGAACGTTACATGAGCATATTTTTCTGTTTCGGCCGTGTGCAACTGGCGCAGACCTTTTGAACTGATATATTCTCCCAACGTGTTTTGTACGTCGTTTTTCGGGAACAGGATATGAACCCCTTTAAAAGAAGCATCATACGGCGTCATGCAGTAATATTGCAAATCTTTCACGGTGTGCATGTCTTCTTCCGGCATGTCCTGCTGCGTCAGCACCTGGGTTAATTCCTTGGCGCGGTCGTTGCGGAAATTAATGAAAATCACTACATCACCTTCTTTGATTCTGCCGTCCACATTGGCATTTACCAAAGGTTCCATGAATTCATCCGTATCTTTATGGTCATCGGAATCTGCATCGTAGCAGTACTGCACGCCATCAGCCATATTGTCAACTTCTTTGCCTTTTCCGTTTACAAGTTGGTCATAAGCAATTTTGACACGATTCCAACGTTTGTCGCGATCCATGGCATAAAAACGACCTATAATCGTGGCTATGGCAGCGTCGTTGTCTTCGCATACCTGCGTCAAATCCTCGATAAATCCTTTGCCGCTTCTGGGGTCTGTGTCACGACCGTCCATAAAACAATGAACGAAAGTTTTCTTCAGTCCGTACTGGTGGGCAATTTCGATTAATTTCTTCAAGTGGTCGATACTGGAATGAACACCGCCATTGCTGGTTAAGCCCATCAGATGAAGGCCCTTGCCGGTTCGCTGCGCATATTCGTAAGCATTTTTGACCTCCGGGTTCTCCAAAATACTGTTGTCCTTGCAGGCACGATTAATTTTTACCAAATCCTGATAAACCACGCGACCGGCACCAATATTCAAGTGACCTACTTCGCTGTTTCCCATTTGACCATCGGGCAAACCTACATTCTCCCCACTGGCTTGCAGTTGGGAATGAGGATATGTTGCATTCAAATAATCCATATAAGGTGTCGGCGTATTATAAATTACATCCGCCTTGTCATGTTTTCCGATTCCCCATCCGTCGAGAATCATCAAAAGTGCTTTCTTTGCCATGATTGTTTCTTTTTTAATTTCTTGTACCGCAAAATTACAAATTATTCATGAATAGATGGTACTCGCACAATGACAATCTCGTGTTCATGTTTAATAAAATCAAATTTAAAGCCACTAAAAGAAGAAACCTGTCAAACCCTTGTAAATTATCACATAAACATGACATTTAAGTACTGCTGCATTTTCCCCTCTTTACAAAATGCCCTGCTTAGGTACTGATCTGCTCCTCCTGATTTTTCAAAAACGATCCCAAAGAGCGGAAAATTTATTTTTTCAAAGCATTCCATTTAAAATGAATTAACTTTGTGGTCAAAACAAAATCTATCTGATGAAAAGACTTCTTTTTTTACTTTTTTCCTTGAGTCTGACAGCAGGCAGTTTGTCTGCTCAAAATGTTGTTAACAGCGATTTCTGGGCGGCAACAGACGGACTGGGACGTACACTGAACCGCTACGACGGACAAAAGAAAGACAAAACAGTCATTCTGTTTTATTGGACTTGGAACATGCACAAGGATCCTTCCGGAAGCGAAGTTAAAAATACCAGCGAAATTATCCGGCGTTATCCTGAAGCCATGAGAGACGGCAATCATCCTGCTTGGAACGAGAAATCTCCGGGGAATTATTTTTATTGGGAGCAACCTCTTCTGGGTTATTACAAAGCAACTGATAAATGGGTACTTCGCAAGCATGCTGAAATGCTTGCCGACGCCAAAGTGGACGCGGTGATGTTCGACTGCACCAATGGCGCAGAAACGTGGGACGCTTCCACGGACTCCCTTTTGGAAGTCTGGAACAAAGCGCAGCAGGACGGGGTCAATGTGCCTAAAATAGGTTTTATGCTGCCTTTCGGCTACAGCGACAATTCTTTAACGTCTCTCCGCCACCTTTATGATAAATATTACAGCAAGGGGCTTTATAAAAATCTTTGGTTTTATTGGGATGGGAAACCTTGCATCATGGCTTATCCTGACAATCTCACGGACACAGAGCAGGACCGCGCCATTCGTTCCTTTTTCACCTTCCGCCCCGGACAACCCGATTATGTGAACGGGCCGGACAAAACCCGCAAGAATCAGTGGGGATGGTTGGAAAACTATCCGCAACATGGTTACGTGGAACTTCCCGGAGGGGGTTATGAGCTCGTCACTGTCGGTGTGAGTCAAAATGCCTGCCCGGAAACAAAAGGTCATTGCAGCGCATTCAACAAACCCGGAGCGCAGTCTCGCAGTTTCTCTAAACGCAACGGTTTCGATCCCAGACCGGAAGGATACCTTTACGGCTGGAACTTTGAAGAACAGTGGGATCGGGCTTACGAACTGAATCCCAAAGCCGTTTTCGTTACCGGATGGAATGAATGGATTGCAGGGAAATGGACCAAACAAGACGGTTGGACCGGCGAACCTTTCTCTTTTGTGGACGAATTTGACTGGGATCACAGCCGTGACATAGAACCCGTAAAAGCTTGGGGCGACCGGGGTGACGTGTACTACATGCAACTCATTGATCACATTCGCAAATTCAAAGGTACCGACGCGCAACCTGCCGTTTCTGCTGCTAAAACAATCAAACTCGGCAAATGGGCGGATTGGAACGACGTACTGCCTTTCTATGCTGCTTACAAAGGAAACACCCTGCATCGTAATTCTCAGGCTGCCGGACAATATCACTACGTCAACAATTCCGGCCGAAACGATATTACCGGTGCTCGCGTTGCCAGAGACAACCAATATCTTTATTTCTACGTGGAGACAGCACAGCCTCTCTCGCCTTCAACAGGTCACAACTGGATGATGCTCCTGCTTGATACCGACCATAACAAAGAAACGGGATGGCAGGGTTACGACTACATCATAAATTATCGCAATCCCAAGGGAAATAAAGTCTTTGTTCAAAGAAGTTTTCAGAACAAATGGATTTGGCAAGATGCCGGAGAAGGAGAACTAAAAATGAAAGGTAATCAGTTGATGCTTAAAATTCCTCGCAGCGTCCTCGGTTTGCAAGGTGGCAAACTCCATTTTGAATTTAAATGGAGCGACAATATGCAGGATGAAGGTAACATCATGGACTTTTATGTCAATGGCGACGCTGCTCCCGGCGGACGTTTCAACTACGTTTACTGCGAATAGATTCTGCCTGCTTCCTGAGAGCGTCTTGATGGTTTCAAGGCTTTTTAATGGTGCGGCAGCTGTAAAGAGCCAGACCTGTCCATAAAAGAAACAACACTCTTACCAACAAGGACATCTCGCAGGGCATTAACAAAAATGAAGACGCTACCTGCACATGCAGAATACGCAGGGCCTCTCGCGTAGTGAGAGGCTGTCCCGCAATACGTGAATACAGTATGGTAAAACGACGTAAACGCCGCTTATATTGAATGATTCGTGCAATTTTGTTTTTAAGTTTGCGTAAGGAGATTTCCGGCAGCGTTATCGCATTGTTTGTCATTGCTAATTCCTTTTTCATTGTCTGATTTATTTGATTTCAACAATGCAAAGGAACTGCCCTTTTATGACAATCTAGGTCACAATGAAAAATTTAATGTTAAAAGTGTGGTTGATCTTTCAAATAATGAAGAAATTCGGGACTATCCACCACCTCCACATTACCCGGAAGTCCCAAAACAAAGCGGCCGATTCCTTTCCAACTGCAAACCTGCGTTTTCAGAATCCAAGATGCTCCGTCGACTTTCAATTCTTCTTCCGATGCCGGAAATTCTTCCAACAAAAGTTGCGCTGCCAAGCGATCCAAACGCAGCGTGACTAATTTTTTGTCTTCGGAACTGAAGTGAAACAGATCGGTATAAACCGTTTGATGTCGATCGCGGTAATCCCATTTCAGTTCCAGTACCGAAACACTTTCTATTCGATCCACTTTAAATGTTTTGCATAATCCGGATGCGGGTTCATAGCATCGCACTTCCTCGTTCCCGGACAAGAACTGAAAAGGTTCTACCGTACGATTCGTCACCGTATTGCTGCTCAACGAGCGGTACTGATGCAGAATCACCATGCGCTCCAATTTGATGGCTTCATAAAGTTGGTGTAAATTAGTTGCAAAAGAAGCATTCACCAAATGGCGTTGTAAAATCTCACGATCATAAAGGCGTGAAAGTTTCTCCCTCAGATGAACGATTTCAGGAGAATGGTTACCCATCGAATCCAACACATTTCTCATCGTGACCGCCTCCGATTCCGTAAAATGCACCAATTCCGTAATTTTCCGAAAAAAAGGAGAAGAGCGATCCAAACGATGAAATTTGCCCTCTTTCACCACCACGAAACCCATTCTTTCAAAGGCGTCCAAATAACGATAAAAGGTTCGTGGCGTAATTTCCAGCATCCTGCTGATTTCTTCCTGCGTCAAGTTGCGGTTTTGCGTAAGCAGCACCATCAAATGCAGTTGCCTCTCCAGAATGTCGTGTCGCATCTCAATCAATAAGAGGTGGTTTGGGCGCGTCGTCACCTAAAAGATTAAATGTCAACCGGTGATAGGGCGTCGTGCCATACTTCTTGATGGCTTCACGATGAGTCCGCGTAGGATAACCTTTGTTGCGGTCCCAGGCATATTCGGGAAATTCCTTGTGCAAGTCCAACATGTAATCGTCCCTGAAAGTCTTGGCCAAAATACTTGCCGCCGCGATGGAGAGATATTTGCCGTCTCCCTTGACAAT
>Ga0172377_10008983_pt1 | contig 10254 bp, 11 predicted proteins | sample Pumphouse3metaG_FD_119749 | JGI IMG/M metagenome (GOLD analysis project Ga0172377, IMG submission 119749) | Leachate microbial communities from a municipal landfill in Southern Ontario, Canada - Pumphouse #3 metaG | ecosystem: Engineered > Solid waste > Landfill > Unclassified | place: Canada... | reverse complement strand
TGCCGTCGTTCAAGCCTGTTGTCCATGCACTTTCTCCTGGCACTTCAGCCCCAACATATAGTTCCCCATTTCTTCTTTGGTAACCTGACGGACAGCGTTCTCGTCCAGACGTGCGACGACAGCACCGCGGCAGAGCACTACGATGCGATCCGACAAAGCTAAAATTTCATCAAGATTCGAACTGATGAGCAAGACGGCAGCACCTAGAGAACGCAGGTGCATTATCTGCTCGTATACGAAATTGCTGCTTGCTACATCCAGACCCCAGGTTGGTTCGCAACAGACGATATAATCACGATACTGCTCAATTTCTCTAGCCAGAATGACTTTCTGAATATTTCCGCCTGATAAAGTACCGATGGGCATTCGAGTACTGCCCTTGACCTGATATGTTTGCAGTAGCCGCTCCACATGAGACTCAATCTTCTCGCGCTGCAACACCTGGTAACGGCTAAACGAGTCGCGCGCATCGATAATCATATTCTCGGACACATCGGCTGCAAGTGCGCAACCAGTGTGCAATCGGTCAGCTGGTATGTAAGCTAACCCACGTTTGCGCAATTGAGCGGTTTCGAGGCGAGAAACATCTTCGTTACGCAATTGTACAGAACCGGACGTAACGGGTAATTGTCCACTGAGAACTGCTTCCAGTTCGGCCAAACCGTTTCCTCCCACTCCGGCGAATCCTAAAATCTCGCCTGAACGGGCGCTAAATGAAATTTTATCGAGAACGGGAGTTTTGCGTCCATGATTGAACACCGAGACATGCCGAAAAGTCATGACGTCGCTTTGTTTTTGCGGGGTTATCGAACGCTGGACTGTCAGTGAAACAGTCTGTCCCATGATCAGGCGAGCGATTTCTTGTTCGCTTACTTCGGATGTCTTAAAACTACCAACCATTTTCCCCTGCCGCATGATTGCGACCCGATTTGAAATAGCTTTGATTTCGTGAAGTTTATGAGTTATGAGTATCAACGATTTTCCACGTTCGGCCAAAGAGCGCAGGGTCACGAACAAAGCTTCGGTTTCCTGCTCGGTCAGTACGGCAGTCGGTTCATCGAGTATCAATATCTCGACATCGCGATACAGCATCTTGACAATTTCGACTTGCTGTTTCTGTCCGATGGCTAATGAAGAGACCTTTTGCCGTGCTTCGATTGAGAAATGGTGGTTCTTAATTACCTTGTCAACTTGTTCGCAGGCGGCTTTCGCATCGTACTTCAAACCATAATGCAATGGTTCCTTACCGAGGGTAACGTTCTGCTCTACGCTGAAGTCGTCGATCAGCATGAAGTGCTGGTGGACCATGCCGATACCCAATCGGCTGGCCGTCAGCGGAGTATCAATCGATACTTCTTTACCGTCTATACGGATGGTGCCGGAATCGGGTCGTTCCATACCGTACAGGACTTTCATCAAAGTGGTCTTGCCGGCTCCATTTTCTCCAGCCAGACAGAGAATCTCGCCTTTGTGCAGGGTAAGGTCTACTTTGTCGTTGGCCTTTAATCCGGTTTCTCCATATATCTTGACGATGCCGGCCATCTCCACCGCATCCCGCATGAAATCCTCCAGAAGCTTAAAAGCTGGTCTCGTTTAGCTTAGAACAACGGGACCAGCATATCATAGCATCATAATGCCGGAAGCGTGTAGGCTACCTTACCGGCTTTCACATCGGCATAAAAAGCCTCAAACTTGGTTCGGATTTCCGCAGGAAGGTTTGCCGTGTACGCGGGATCATCAAAGAAGAATCCCATGTAGCCTTCTTTGGCTCCTACCGTCGAAGCTGTTCCGTAGGCAACCTTGCCGGCCATTACTTCAGATAAGACCTCTTTGACCAGTTTCTTTTGTTCCATAGAACCGCATCCAACGACGAAGGTAGGAGCAGCGGCATATTCGTTGTTATTATGGAAAACGATGTACGCTCCTTGTTCTTTGGCGACTTTAAACAGACCCTGGGCTGCACCACCGGCGATTGACGCGAACACATCGACTCCTGAATTCTTCATGCTTGTTGCAAGTTCGGCAGCTTTGTTCGCATCGAACCAGTTGCCGATTACACGGAAGTCAACTTCGATTTTCGGTTCTACCAATCTAGCTCCGGCTAAAAATCCCGGTACCATATGCTTGTTCAGCAGCGGATATTCCTGGGCTGCAATGAACCCGATCTTAAGCTCTTTATTAGCATACGGCATGGTGCTGGTGGTAACCAATCCGGCAAGGTATCCGAGATACAGCGATTGTTCGTACTGATTGTACAGGTAGGTTCTAATCTGGCTGTTTCCGGCTAACTGAGCGTCTGTGATGATAAATTTTTGATTAGGAAATTTTGCTCCGACTCGTACGCAAATCTCCGGTAAAGAAGGATTTGAACCAAGCACCAGATCATATTCGCCGGTGGCAACTAACGAGGTGAGCTGCTCTTCCCATTGCGCCTGGTTGAATCCTGCTTCATAAATCTTTACCGTAACGTTTGGATTTTCTGCTGCGAATTCATTGGCTCCTTCGGCTAAAGCCGTGTACGGGGGACTGCCTGCCACAACCCCGGTGATATAGACGAGCAACGACAGTGACTGAGGCCCAGCTGTAGTCTGTTCGACAGCTCCTGCTGCTGATATTGGTGCGACGACGATTACCAGAATCGTCAGAACCATGAACAACGATACGATTTTCCTTGTCATATTACCCCTCCCTATGCGATACCGATGAAATCGCAAGCTTGATCCACACTCCAGTTTTCATGAACCAGATTCATGGCGGCTGTCAGCATTGTATCGACATCGCCATGCTCCCATATATTCCTTCCTACTGCAATTCCTTTGCCCCCCGCGCAAAGCGAGTCGTATATATCCTGAAACACCGAACGGACCGAACCAGTCTTCTCGCCACCAAGTATGAGGATGGGAACCGGGCAGCCTTCTGTCACCCGGGCAAAGGATTCAATGCTCCCCGTGTAATGGGTTTTGATTAAGTCAGCACCGATTTCCGCTCCCATCCGGGCAACCATTTTGATTGCTTCCGGGTCGTTAGGAGGGAGCTTCTCGCCCTTGCGACTTCCTTTAGCCATTGCCTCAACCATCACCGGCAATCCGAGACGATGGCATTCGTCAATCGCCAAAGAAGCCTGCCTGATGAAAGTCCCCTCATGTTCATGGCCGAATTTAACCGTGATTGCAGCACATGCTGCTCCATAAGCAACCGCGGTCAAAGGCTGGACTATCATCTCTTCTTCGAATTGGCCGCACAAGACGGTAAATCCGCCGGTTATTCGTAATACGAGTGCCGTACACCTGTCCCATGCTTGAACCGATGCGTCTACGAATCCTTTGTTGGCAAGGATTCCGTCGACTTTCGCACGGATACAGGCAGAAACAAGTTTGTCCGGATGAACAATTCCCTGTATCGGTCCCGCGATGGCCCCGTGGTCCATGGCGATTACGACCGATCTTCCGTCGCGCTTTGAAAAAAGGGATTGTCTACGTAACATCAATCCTGCGTTCATCGACCATTCCTCCACTGTTCCTTTAAAGAGGCGTAGGTAGCTCTATACCTATCAAATAATCGGTCATATATGGATTTTACCTTTGTATCCGGATCGTAGCGCCTGCCGAATGCTACCAATTGCTGTGCGGCGACTGCTATGGACGGATAATCGCCAAGTGCCTTACGCGCGAGAACCATCGATCCTACCAATTCGGCATCGCCGATAGCAGGAACGAGTACCGAACGTCCGGTCACATCAGACTTTAGCTGATTGAGGAAATCACTTTCTGAAGGACCTCCGGTAACGCGTAAATCCCCAATGTGTCCTCCGAGTGCTTCCATGGTCTCGATTACGTCCCGAATGGCAAAACAAACCCCTTCTGCCACGCTGCGCGCGAGGTCGGCAGAGGTGACTGACAATGTCAGATTGTTGAAAACTCCTTTGGCATCGGGATCCCAAATCGGTGCACGCTCCCCGCACAGATACGGTAGAAATACTACTCCGGCCGAACCGTGTTTCGATTGCGACATGAATGCATACAGGCTTTCATAGGATGCTTCTTTCATGCCAACGATCTGCTTAATCCAGCCGATTGCCTTACCTGTCGTCGAGATGATGCCCGATATGTTGTAATAGGGTTTGACAGGATGCAGATACGTCATGAGACGGTCATCGTCAAACGGGTGTTCGGTACACAAATTTATACCGTCCGAAGTCCCCGAGCGATTGCACGTCTGTCCTGGCGCTACCGCAGCACACCCGAGAATCGATACGAGAAAATCGGGACCACACGCATAGACGGGAATGCCAAACGGCAGCCCCAGTGTCTTTGAAGCCATAATGGTTATCGTACCAACTTGATCTCCCGGGCGGCACATCTGTGGAAATTTTTCAGAATCAAGACCGAGAGCGGTCAACATGCACTCATCCCAGTACCATCGCAGTGCATCATCGGCATGCAGAACTGTCCGGGCTTCGCCGGTAAGCAGATAGTTTATATATTCGTGCGAAGAAAGGAACCAACGCGTACGATGATACATTTCGGGTTCGTTACGGTAAACATAGAGCGCTTTGGGAAGCATGAAGCTCGAATCGACGAATCCATGAGCAACTTGGCTGACCATTTCGGCTTCAACGACAGCTCTGCGGTCCAGCCATAACATCGCATTGGCTGCCGGTGCGACAATCATATCACCATCTACGGCCGGCTCGCCGAATACCGGAGTCAGTGTCGGTCCGTTTCCGCTCACCGCAACAGCCCTGATGTCTTTACCGGATGCCGTCTTTCGACAGAGTATTGCCAATGCCCGTGCCCATTGCCGGGGATCGGCTTGTTGAGCTCCGTTATCGTTCGAAATGATCCGGACCGATTCCGATGCGCTGACAACTATTTTGCCTTCATGGTCGAATACGGCGGCTTTGCATGTTGTCGTTCCGATATCGATAGTCAGTATCACTTAATCCCCCATCTTCACCAATACCCGATATAGCTTGCCTGCAAGAGCTGCTTCAACAGCCTCGGCAATTTTTTCAAAAGGATACACGCTGCTGATTAAATCATCTACCAATATCTTGCGATTGGCAAGGGCACGCACTGCAGTATAGAAATCCGATTCCGACCTTCCTTCAGTGCCGGTAACGACAAACTCGTTGCGATGTATCGTGTTCATATCAATCGGTAACACCGGCTTGTCGCTGTAAGACGTGTAGATGTTCAGCCTGCCCCCGACAGCCAAAACAGAGAACGCAGTTTCTGCTGCAGTAAGCGAAGGAGTTGTTACGATACAGGCCTCCACACCGCGATTGCGGGTCAACCGTTTTACTTCTGTCGTGAATGTATTCGTGTCTGAAGCATCCACGACCGCATCGGCTCCTATGCGTCTGGCATCCTCAAGTCGTGCATGTACGATATCGCTTACGATTACGCGAGCTCCGATTGCCAAGGCAGCCTTGACATGCAGCAAGCCCATCGTTCCTGCTCCAGAAACGAGTACGGTATCGCCTAAGGAGACTTCTATGCGACGCAAAGACCGGATACAACAGGAAAGTGGTTCTGCAAACGATGCCTGATCCAAAGGCAGATCGTCAGGAACTACCTGCAACTGCTCCGGCCGTACTGCCATATACTCTGAAAAAGCTCCCAGAACACGCTGCCCCTTCTTGTATCGGTTTTCGCATAGATTGCTAAATCCCGAAAGACAAGCCGGGCATGCGTGGCAGCGATTAACCAGGTCAAGCACTACATGATCGCCGACTTTAACATCGGTTATTACTTCACTGCCGACAAAAACAACGACAGCAGAGGCTTCATGCCCGGGAACAATCGGATAAAAAATTTTGCGCTGACCGTCATAGAGACGTTGTTCCAGCGTACAGATGCCGCAATAGGCGATTTTTACCAAAACTTCATAGGCTTTGGGAACAGGTTGTTCAATTTCTCGTATCTCGATGTGTTTTGGTTCTGTCAGAAATGCACTTTTCATGGCTTACCTCAAAATATGAAGTTAACGTAATACGTAAACTTTACTAACAGTCTGAGATGCCTTTTTTTACCTGTCAAGTAAAATCATATTCATTGAAGTTTTCTTAGCCTAATGCTCGACACACGGTCACGACTGTGGTATAAAGCAGGCCAGCAGACGGTAATTTCGGACCCTTGATCCGAAACATCTTCATAACGGGGGAATGTGTGGATACGGAAAAGTACCGAATCGGTGAGCTGGCCCGTAAAGCGAAGGTAACGCCCCGAACGGTCCGCTACTACGAGTCGCTCGGACTTTTGAAGACCAAAGAACGTAAAAACGGTAACCAGCGATACTATACCGATGAAGATTTGGTATATCTCAATCGAATTCTGCAGCTTAAAAAATATGGGATGACGCTTGAGGAGATTTCGGAAATCATCCGACTCGGCAACGAAGACGACAGCGGAGAACGCCGGCGTCTTGAGCTTCTCAAGAATTATCGCAAGTTGTTGAGTAAAGAGCTGCAGCATTTAAAAGATGTTGGAAATCTTATTCGAGAATTGCAATGGCATGTAAAACAGCTTGAGTCTGCCAAGGCCGGCTTCAAGCAATGCCCGGGGACGGCCTGCCCCCGGTGCGAATATAAAAACCGGTGCGAATTCTATCGAGATTCATCTTCAGATCGTCGATAGGTTTGCCTACAGCAGTTCCAATAACTGACTGACAGCATCGGCAGGAAAATCTTCACCATAGGGTTGATCGAGCATGGAAGCCAGCAATTGTCTAACCGCATCGCTCTGAGCAATCAAATATCCTGACTCGCGTGCACAATCTTCTGCTAAAATCCGATTTGACTTTGCTAAGGCGGTTGCGAGCTTTTTTGCGGTTCCTTCAGATGTTTCGGCTACCGACAAAGCAATTGCCTCTTGCACCACCTTATTATCCAGTAAGGATTCTAAGGCTGATTGCACATCGCTCGTCTTTCTCTTTACTTCAGGATACCTGTCATAGACGAGCGAGATAGCGTGGGACGGACAGGCATCCACACATAGCCGACATCCGTCAAGGCACTTGTCAGCATCAATTTGACCCGTTTCGGTATTGGTTGCTCCCGTAGGACAAACGAACAGACAAAGGCAGTCCTTCGTGCAAAGTTTGATATTACGTACTGCGTGCATGTTTTTTCCTCCTACTGGATTTTTACGAAACGCGAAGCAGGAGCTTTGCAAATCGGGCACATATCGGGAACTTGTGCGCTGATGGCAATGAATCCGCATGCTTCACAAAGGTACAGCTGACCGTTATCAAGCAGGGCTTCCTGTTGCTTGGCATAACGCGACAGAAGCGATTTATGGATTGCGGTTACCTTTTTCCCCCAAGTGACAGCTCGTAAAGAAGCTCTATCCTCAGCAGCAATCGCAGCATCCTCACACTGAACATACGCTTGACTAATATCGGCCTGTATAAGCGGTTCCAAATCTATCAAACCGTGTTTTGATTCTTTTACCTGGCGCTCGTTAAAATATTGTTCAATCTGTAAAAAGAGCTTAGACTCCTGTGCTCTGTGTTGCTTTTCGCAAGCCTTTGCAAGATTTGAACAAATAGAAGCGACAGCTCCGATGTTTTCGTTCGAGAGAGTAATCATGACCACCTCCATGTTGTCGTTATAGTAATGATACCACAATGTGATGTTGTCACCTAGTTTATTATTGACTGATTATACCCGCTTCTGTATGTTTTGCATGAAAATAAAAGAATGAAAAAGAGAGGGTTAGCATTATGGCAGTAACGATTTATACCACACCGACATGCGGATTTTGTCACATGGCAAAAAGTTATCTTAAGAACAATAATGTACCATTTACCGAGTACAACGTTGCCCAAGATTCTCAAAAAGCTCAGGAAATGGTGAAAAAATCGGGACAGATGGGTGTTCCAGTACTTGATGTAAATGGAAAGATTATCATCGGATTCGACCGTGCGGCTATCGATAAGGCGCTCAAGCACTAATCGATTTCCTATTTCATGTAAAGCGCGGCCGGTTCGGCCGCGTTTTTTATGTGAGAACCGATGAAGAACAGCTGGCCAGTCGTGCAAAAACCCATTGTAACAATATGATAGGAGCGCTACAGTATCTCCAATATGGATTCGCTACGTTCACCAAATAATATCAAAGCCCAGCTGCTGGCTTTTGCAACAGTGTGTCTTTGGGCTTCGGCCTTTGTCTATACAAGTGTAGCGCTCGAATATTTTTCACCGTTATCTTTAGGCTTCGTCCGGTACGGCATAGCTTCGTTAATTTTGATTATTGTCGGGCTGGTTAAGCGAGTAGGACTACCGAAACGACGCGATATCGGTATATTCCTGCTACTTGGCCTTTTTGGATTTGCGTTGTTCATCACATTGTTTAATATCGGGATGGCTACTATTTCGGCATCGTTGGGCAGCATCATTATTGCAACTGCCCCGATTTTTACTGCACTTGCTTCACTGCTATTCCTGAAAGAACCGTTATCGAAGCTGCAATGGGTAGCGGTATTCATAGAGTTTTGCGGCATCTTGATCTTGAATTTTCCCAAAGGTGCCTTTACATTCAATATCGGAATTGTTTGGGTATTGGCTGCAGCATTATCTTTTTCAGGATATAACCTGCTGATGCGAAAGATTTCTAAATCATACACTCCATTGCAGGCAACTATTTATTGCATTGTTTCGGGTACGATTTTTTTAGGGATTTTTGCTCCGTCCGCTATAAGAGAACTGAAAACTGCAAATCTTTCGACCATCTTGGTTGCTTTCGAATTAGGGCTTTTACCAAGTGCCATCGGATATCTGCTCTGGGCGAAGGCCCTGTTTGTTACCACAAAAACAAGCGATGTGACAAACTTTATGTTCGTCACACCGCTATTGGCTACAGGACTTGACTATATCGTAACGGGAAAGGTGGCGGAATCTTCAACCATATTCGGAGGCATCGTTGTCCTTATGGGATTGATGATGTTCAACCGCTTTCGGTCCGCTACGGTCGCAAAAGCATCATAATGCGATCATTAAGCAGCAAATCGCTTGCCGAATTCACGGCAGGCATCTTGTGCAGGACCGGTCGGGGTGTTTTGAACAATAAGACCATGTTCGAATAAGACTGCCTGATTGTCGATGACCTGTTTTTCCCATGAACGCATCCACTGGCCGTCGCCCCAATCATACGAACCGAAAAGAGCAATATGCTTACCTGTCAATTTTTGTTCGATTGATTCAAAGAAAGGGAGAAACTCGCTCTCTTCAAGTTCTTCATCCCCCATTGCCGGACATCCGAACATAAACCTATCGTATTGATCGATTACTTCTGAAGAACATCCCGATACGGGCATCACATCGTAGTCGATCTTAGCTTGAGCCAGTCCTTCTGCAATCAAATGTGCCATGGACTCGGTATTGCCGGTCCCGCTCCAATATATAATAGCTACGCGCATATACGGTACTCCTTTATGTAGACGTTTAAATTTTATTGTTAGAAACGTCTAACACTTACTATAATACCGACAATGCTCAAGAGCGGCAAATGTGATTATTTGATGAACGTACCTGCATCAAGCTCGGTAAAAGCGGCCCGAAGTTCTTCTCTGGTATTCATCACGATCGGACCTCCCCAAGCAATCGGTTCGTGTAGAGGTTTGGCCGAATACAGAAGAAAACGCACGCCGTGATGTTTCGCGCGGACTTTCACCTCGTCACCTTCTCCTAACAATACCGCCTTATGCTGAACGACTTCTGCGTCAATATCTCCGAAAATTGCCGAACCTTCCACCACATAGCAGAACACGGTATTCGATGGTTCGACATGTATCATCCATTCAGTATCTGCATCAAGTTTCACATCGAGATATAGGGTCTTAACATAATCTCCCAGAACCGGACCGAATGTCCCGTGATATTCGCCGCTGATGATCCTGACAACCGAATGAGGTTCTTCTACGGCGGGGATTGTTTCAGACCTGATATCCCGGTAAGCCGGAGCTGTCATCTTGTCTTTTTTCGGAAGATTGATCCACAACTGGGTTCCCAACAAGCGTTCAGAACTCTGCGGCATCTCTTGGTGGATGATTCCCCTGCCGGCTGTCATCCACTGGCAGCAAAGCGCGTCGATAGAGCCCGAATTCCCTAGGCTGTCGCCGTGCTCTATCGTTCCTTCGATCAGATACGTTACTGTTTCTATACCCCGATGCGGATGCCATGGAAAACCTTTGATATAATCTTTCGGATCGTTCGAATCAAATGCATCGAGCATGAGAAACGGATCGAAATCGG
>Ga0172377_10008982_pt1 | contig 10254 bp, 10 predicted proteins | sample Pumphouse3metaG_FD_119749 | JGI IMG/M metagenome (GOLD analysis project Ga0172377, IMG submission 119749) | Leachate microbial communities from a municipal landfill in Southern Ontario, Canada - Pumphouse #3 metaG | ecosystem: Engineered > Solid waste > Landfill > Unclassified | place: Canada... | reverse complement strand
GGGAGAAGGAACTTCTTCCGAAGTTTCGAAAAACAGGATCGATCCAGAAAAAAGAGACTCATCCGGCCAGAGTGTCGTTCCCTTTGCCATCTCGAGCACCTCCATACATCCCCCGATCAAACGCCCCTGCACAACCCCCTCACCTTGAAGAAAAATGTACCCTTCGTGATCTTGCATCGTCTTTGCTCTGTTTTGATTCTCTTCATTCCATGCAAGATATTCTGATGTCCATTGAATAGGAGGCGTGATCAAGCCAATGGGAGAGGGAGTGAACAGGACTTGCTTCACATACGATGCGGTATATGGAAAAATCTCCACGTTCTCTGCAAATTCTGCAAGTATGGAGGGCCCATAGAATGAAGAAATCCCAGCCTTAAGACAAAAAAGATGTGCAATGGTGGAATCAGAATACCCGAGTACGATCTTGGGGTTGGATGCAATAAGAGAGAAATCAATATAGGGAAGTAATCGAATGCTCTCGTTGCCTCCAATACAGGTGAAGATAGCCTTGATGGTAGGATCCCCAAAGGCCTGCATGAGATCTTCTGCGCGTTTTTCCGGATGGGCATAGAGGTAGGAAGACCCCGATAAGGTATGAGGCATCTCCACCACCTGGAGACCGAACTGTTTTTCCAAACGTTCCTTACCCACGCGATATCGATACAGCACATCACGGTCTCCAGCTCCTCCCCAAGAAAGACTGACCGTGGCAACCTTGTCGCCAAATGCAAGATGTACAGGTTTCTTCAACACGAAAGGTTACCTCCTGACGAAAAAGGGCCACCGCAAAGCGATGGCCCGAATAAACACATATACCTACAATCTACAGAACGCGGAAAGCGTCTCTACCAGCATACTTTGCGGTATCTCCGAGGTAATCCTCGATGCGCAAAAGCTGATTGTACTTTGCAAGACGGTCACTGCGGCTCATGGAACCGGTCTTGATCTCACCAGTCTCGAGTCCTACTACCAGATCGGCGATGAAGTTGTCTTCAGTCTCGCCTGAACGGTGGGAAACGACAGCGGTGTAACCATTGCGCTTTGCAAGGTCGATTGCTTCATAGGTCTCAGTGAGGGTACCAATCTGGTTGACCTTGATGAGGATGGAGTTGCCAACGCCCTTCTCAAGACCCATCTTCAGTCTCTCAACATTGGTTACGAACAAATCATCACCAACGAGCTGAACTCTGTCACCGATACGGTCGGTAAGCAACTTCCAACCTTCCCAGTCGTCCTCGGCCATGCCGTCTTCGAGTGAGATGATCGGATAACGATTTGCCCAATCTTCCCACAAATCTACCATCTGAGCGCTGGTAAGCTGCTCGCCGGTGGTCCATTTGAGGGTATAGGTCTTGGTCTTCTCGTCGTACAGTTCAGAAGCAGCCGGGTCAAGAGCAATCATGAAATCGCCGTCACGACCAGCAGTATATCCTGCATTCTTGATGGCTTCCATGATGACTTCAAGAGCTTCTTCGTTGGACTGCAAATCAGGGGCAAAACCACCTTCATCACCAACGCTGGTGTTATACTTTCTGCCCTTGAGAACAGATTTGAGACTGTGGAATACTTCAGCAGTCCAGCGGAGACCTTCTCTGAAAGAAGGAGCACCGATAGGCATTACCATGAACTCCTGGAAGTCTACCTTATTATCACTATGAGCTCCACCGTTGAGGATGTTTGCCATCGGAACGGGGAGAACGCATGCATGATATGCACCGAGATACTTGTAAAGGGGCAGGCCAAGATAGTCTGCTGCTGCACGAGCAACTGCCATAGATACACCGAGAATTGCATTGGCACCAAGCTTTGCCTTGTTGGGAGTTCCGTCAAGAGCAATCATGGCACGGTCAATGGCAACCTGATCAAGAGCATCCATACCTTCAAGTTCGGGAGCAATGATTTCATTGACGTTGTCAACGGCCTTCAGAACACCTTTACCCATGTAACGGCTCTTGTCTCCATCACGAAGTTCTACTGCTTCGTGGACACCAGTGGATGCACCAGAGGGTACAGCTGCACGACCCATGGAGCCATCCTCAAGAATAACGTCTACTTCAACGGTGGGATTACCACGTGAGTCAAGGATTTCCCTGGCTTCGATAAATTCAATAATGCTCATGAATACACTCCTAATTTGTAATTGGAATCACTACAATAATATCGTATTATTTACGTGTAATGTCAAGGTAACTGAGCTTTATCGCATCTAGCCAAATGTACAGATGCGTATTACACTAATTTCCATGGATACAACAAACCCTCGATATACACTCCCCTTACTCACCCAGTTTCTTCTCGACTCCATCATGTTCGCAATGGAGGACCAGAGCAATTACTACTATCTAGACCTTGAAACAGGTGAAGTGATTTCTGAGGATGAAATGCATTTGCTTGAGGAAGACGGCGATGAAGAGTTCTCGGAAGATCGAGTGATTTCCCTCCCTGATTGGGAACCCTCCGACGGCTTTCTCATCATGGAAAAATTTGCAAACCAAGTGCGTAATCCACTGTATAAAGAAAAATTGGTACGAGGACTGCAATCCGGCAAAGGCGTCTTTCGTCGTTTCAAAGACACCATTGCTGAACAACCTGCACTGGAAAGACAATGGTTCGCATTCAAGGACGAACAGCTCAAACGTGCAGTACTCACGTGGTATAAGGAGAATGATGGAGCCATCCAGCTGCTCGACCTTGCACCAGAACTCGAGGAACTCACCGACGATATTCTCCAAGAGGATTTCATCATCGATTCCTCCATGGACGAGGCTGTCCTTGCAGAGATCAATCTTCTTCAACAAGAGTTGCTCTGCGAGATGGAAGAAGGCTCCCCAGCCCAACAAAAGAGCGCCGTATTGCTCACACCTCTTCTGGAAAAAAACACTCATGCCCAATACTTCCATGCAAAAACCCAAGAAGGAGTCCTTGCCGGCTTCATCTCCTATGAAGTGCTTGAAGAGCATACCGCTCATATATTGTTTTTTGGAAACAGGAAGGAATTCAGAGGAATGGGACTTTTCAGACATCTTTTCGATACGTTCTGCAGGCATGCATCAAGAAAACACTACACTACCATCATCCTCGATTTAAGTGGGGATGCAGTGACCCTCGACAGGCTGTTCGCGCCGCTTCAGAGCACGACCATCACCAAGAGAATAGCATTGAATACCGACGCTTGGAACGAAAGCAGGATATCCAGCGAAAGCGCGTTTCTTTAAGGCCCTGTAATAACTTTTCCAAATGCAGTACCCTATTGCTCAGGTGTTGTAAACAAAATGAGGTACGTATGCGAGTAACGATTTGCGAAGACAAACATGATCTTGGGTTTCAAGCAGCCAAACTGGGAATCCAAGCCATACAGAAAGCCATCGAGAACAAAGGCCACGCGGTCATCGTACTTGCCACCGGTCTGAGCCAATTTGCTTTATATGAACATCTCATCAAGGCAGACATCATGTGGGATAAGGTGGAAGCCTTTCATCTTGATGAGTATGTAGGCATCAAGGAAACACACCCCGCCAGCTTCAGACACTATATTCAGACTCGATTTGTCGACAAGGTGAAAAATCTCAACGCCTTTCATGGGATTCGAGGAGATGCAGAAGATATCCAAGAAGAGGTCAACAGACTCAACTCGCTTCTTGCGGGGAAGGAAGTGGATGTCACTTTTTTGGGAATTGGAGAGAATGGCCATATCGCCTTCAACGACCCTCCTGCCGACTTCGATGCCAGCGACCCCTTCATCTTGGTCGAACTTGAAGAACGTGGCCGCCGACAACAAGTAAGCGAAAAATGGTTCCCCACCCTTGAAGAAGTCCCCTTGCAGGCGATTACCATTTCAGTACGGCAAATCCTCAGATCACGTTGTCTCATCTGTTCTGTTCCTGACCAAAGGAAAGCCAGAGCTGTAGCCATGTGCCTGTACGATCAATTGTCAGCGTATGCCCCCTGTTCGATCTTGAGAACAAAAACAGAGTGCACGTTGTTACTCGACCGACCTTCTTCCATGTTGATCCTTGGTGATCGGCGAACAAAAACAACCATGTAAAGAGATCAAAAAAGACACACAATGGGGTGGATTGGACTAGCAACTAATATATTAGTATGCTAATCTAACAGTAGTAAAACTTTCTTTTTTGGAGAAAACCCTATGAAAATGTCACTTCGTTGGTACGGTTCAAAATTTGATACGGTCACCCTTCAGCAGATCAAGCAGATCCCTGGCGTTGAAGGTGTTATAACCACTCTATATGATATCCCGGCGGGAGAAGTCTGGCCTTTGGATAAAATTCAAGCCCTCAAAGCTGAAGTTGAAGCCTCCGGCCTAAAGATTCTCGGCATTGAAAGCGTCAATGTCCACGATGCCATCAAAATCGGCACCCCAGACAGAGACAAGTACATCGCCAACTATATCGAAACCCTCGAAAACCTTGGCAAAGTCGGCATCGACACCGTCTGTTACAACTTCATGCCTGTATTCGACTGGACCCGCACCGATCTGGCAAAAATGCGTCCTGACGGTTCCACAGTCCTTGCTTATGACCAGAAGGTAGTCGACAACATCGACCCGGAGACCTTTTTCAATCAGACCAACGACAGCTCGAATGGGTTTGCCATGCCCGGTTGGGAACCTGAACGACTTGCAAAAGTGAAAGATCTCTTTGCAGCCTACAGTGAAGTCGATGAAGACAAACTCTTCGACAATCTGATCTATTTCCTGAAAGCCATTCAAGGGACCTGTGAAAAATATGACATCAAGATGGCTATCCATCCTGACGATCCAGCTTGGCCTGTATTCGGCCTGCCCCGCATCATCACCAGCAAAGAAAAGATCCTCAAGGTCATGAAAGCTGTTGATGCTCCCTTCAATGGACTTACTTTCTGCGCAGGTTCGTTTGGAACCAACCCCAAGAACGACCTCCCCGGTATCATCAGAGCACTTCCAGGAAGAATCCACTTTGCACATGTAAGAAACCTCCACCACTTCGAAAGCGGTGTGTTTGAAGAGGCGGCTCACCTTTCCAGTGACGGTTCTTTTGATTTGTATGAAATCGTGAAGGCCCTCTACGAAACCGGTTTTGATGGACCAGTGAGACCTGACCACGGTCGAATGATCTGGGGTGAAGTGGCAATGCCTGGATATGGTCTGTACGACCGTGCCTTGGGAGCTTCCTACATTCTTGGTCTCAATGAGGCCATCATCAAAAATGCAACGAGGAAATAACATGGCCCATATCGTCCGTGTCACCGCCTCGGAAGAAATCTATCAGACCCTTCGATCGGAAATTCTTTCGTTACGGTTCAAACCCGGCGAGGAACTGAACCTGCAGATGCTTTCAGAGCAACTGCAGGTCAGCCGTTCTCCAGTCAGGGATGCCTTGATGAGACTGAGTTCTGATAATCTGGTGGATATTTTTCCTCAGAAGGGAACCCGAGTATCCCTCATCGACTTGAAGCAAGTCGAGGAAGAGCGCTTCTTGAGAAAAAGTCTTGAAGAGTGTGCCGTCAAAAAATTCCTCACAAAAGCCCAAGAAACTCATCTGCAGACAATGGAAGAAGCCATTGACAAGCAAAAAAAAGCCATGATAGAGACTGATTTCGTCAGTTTCCTGGATGCCGATGATTCCTTTCATGCCGTAATTTTCTCAGGCATCGACATGGAACGGATATGGAACATCATTGGAAATCAGGGGGGAAACCATCACCGGATACGACTCCTCTCCTTTTCAGAAAAAGATGTCTTGGGAAACATCATCGACCAGCACGAACGGATGGTCTCTGCCCTGAGGAAAAAAGACCTAAATGAAATTCTTGCCTTGGAAGACAAGCATCTGACCAAACTTCTCCAAGAAACCGAAAGTATGGTCGAACACTATCCTGACTACTTCAAAAAAGAGTTGCCACCGACTCTTCTACAGATTCGCTATTCCAAATATTAGGAGCCATTATGAAACTTACTGCACAAGGATTGAATGAAAGAAATCAATGGGAAGAGAAGGGATTCTCCCTCCCCTCCTTCGACCATCAGGCTATGATTGAAGAAACCATGAAAAATCCCGCTTGGATACATTTTGGAGCTGGAAACATTTTTCGTGGCTTTCCTGCAGCTCTCCAGCAGACCCTGCTTGAACAGAAAAAAAGCAATGTGGGCATTATCGTGGGAGAAGGCTTCGACTATCAGATCATAGACAAAATTTATGCAAAACATGACAACCTTACCTTGATGGTGACCCTTAAAAGCGATGGTTCCATTGAAAAATCAGTCATCGGTTCAGTAGCTGCCGCTTATAAGTGCGATCCTCAATTCGCTCAGGAATGGGAATTTTTCAAGAACTCCTTCAAAAACCCCTCACTCCAGATGGTGACCTTCACCATCACAGAGAAAGGGTATTCCCTCAAGGGAGGCAACGGTGAGTTCTACCCTGCAGTCGTCGCAGATTTTGCAAACGGACCGAAAAACCCCTCCATGTTCCTTTCCAAGCTCACATCCTTGGTGTATGAACGCTATCTTGAAAACAAGCAGAGTCTTACCCTCTTGAGTATGGACAACTGCTCCCATAATGGAGAAAAACTGCAGCAAGCAGTTTTGACCATCGCCCAGGCTTGGCAGGACAACAACCTGGTTGAAAAAGGTTTTGTCGACTACCTGCATGCACAGGTAGCCTTCCCATGGTCAATGATCGATAAAATCACGCCACGTCCGGATGCCAACGTTGAGAAGATGCTGCAAGCAGATGGCTTTGAAGACACCTCCTTGGTCATCACCGACAAGAACACCTATATCGCTCCCTTTGTCAATGCAGAAGAGTGCCAGTACTTGGTAGTCGAGGACACCTTCCCCAATGGAAGACCAGCCCTTGAATTGACAGGAGTCTACTTCACTGACCGTGATACCGTCAATAAAGTGGAAAAGATGAAAGTCTGTACCTGTTTGAACCCATTGCATACCGCCTTGGCCATCTATGGTTGCCTACTGGGCTACACCTTGATCGCAGATGAAATGAAGGATCCCCTTTTAAATAAATTGGTGAACACCATTGGCTACGTTGAAGGAATGCCTGTAGTCGTAGATCCCAAGATCCTCGATCCCAAGCAATTCATCGGTGAGGTGCTTGAAAAGCGTATTCCCAATCCGTTCATGCCTGACACTCCCCAGCGCATCGCTACCGACACCTCCCAGAAGTTGGGCATCCGCTTTGGCGAAACCATCAAGGCCTACATGGCTGATGAAAAGCTCGACCTTGCAGACCTGAAGCTGATCCCTCTGGTATTCGCAGGTTGGGTACGGTATCTGATGGGTATCGACGATGAAGGCAAAGCATTTACGCCAAGTTCCGATCCACGTCTTGACCAAGAAAGCTTCTATGTGAAAGATATCAAGTTGGGTGACAAGGGACCTTTCGCCAAGCAACTCAAGCCGATTCTCAGTGATGCCTCAATCTTTGCAGTCGATTTGTATGAAATTGGTATGGCTCCCCTGGTAGAAGCTTATTTTGCAGAACTGGTTGCCGGTCCGGGTGCCATTCGCAAGACTTTGGAGAAATATGTACAGTAAATCCAACACGCTGTTGGAAAGAGGATGATGATGCCAGCGCATATGAAACGTTCTGTAGTGGAGGTGATGTATATCGCCCTGGGAACTTGTCTTGCAGGATTTTCCATTGCAACGTTCATTACCCCGGCTAAAATAGCAAGTGGCGGTGTCAATGGCATCGCCACCATCATTTACCATGTGGTAGGATGGGATCCAGGCATCGTCATGCTTGCAATCTCCATCCCTCTTTTTTTGCTGGGCCTTCTGGTTTTCGGCAAGGTGTATGGATTCAAAAGCCTTTTTGGAACTTTTTTGCTCTCTTTTTGGGTAAGTCTCTTTGGTAAACTCACTGACTATGCAGGTTTTTTGCCCTATATCGACCGAATGGACACCCTACTTTCCGCCATTTTTGGGGGAGTACTGCTGGGAAGCGGCATTGGGATTGTCATGCGGTCGGGGGCAAACACAGGGGGAACTGATATTCTCGCCCAAATCATCAACCGATTCACACCGCTTCCCTTGGGAACAGCACTCTTTTTCTGTGATGCAACAGTCATCGTGCTGGGGGCAGTTGTGTTTGGGTTTGAACGGGCGCTGTTTGCCGTCATCACCCTGTATCTATCGGGACAGATGGTAAACTACATGGTCATGAATCTGGGAACCAAATACGCAAAGACTGCGTACATCGTCAGTGACAACTATGATGCCATAGGGAAAAGAATCATCAAAGAACTCCACCATGGGGGGACTTTGATAACAGGAACCGGAATTTTCACCAGTAAGAACAGAACCCTCTTGATGGCTGTAGTACACAACCAACAAATAAACATGCTCACCCAAATTGTTCATGAAGAAGATCCAAAGGCCTTCATGTTCGTACACGAAACCTATCAGGCCCTTGGTGAAGGGTTCGTCCCTATGAGTCGATTGATCAAGCTAGAAAAAAAGCGGAGCAAGCAGAACCGTACAAATTCCTGACAAACTGATGGCTATGCTGCTCATCGCGCCCTGCACTTCTCCAAGTTCCAGGGCCTTGCTTGTTCCCAAGGCATGACTGCAGGATCCGATGCCGACGCCATGAGCAACTGGATCAGAAACAAAGAACACCTTCCCCAAGACAGGGGCGAGAAGATTTCCCAACAACCCCGATATGACCGTAGAAGCAACGGTAAGCGCTGCAATGCCACCGAATTGCTCTGTTATCGCAATGGCTATCGGAGTGGTTACGGACTTGGCCAACAATGAACCGAGAATGACGGGATCCAAATCGAGCAGGTTGCACATCCAGGTAATCGAAGCCAAGGATGCAAGAGAACCTGCCAGCGTACCGGAAATCACAGGGACAAGTGCATGTTTCAAAATCTCCCGTTTCCGGTAGATGGCAACAGAGAGTACCGCTGTCACAGGGGCCAGGAATAATGAAATGATATCGGAACCACTTTTATAGACTGCAAAGGGAATGTCGAAAACAACAAGAAACGTAATGATCGTCACCATGGTGATGATCAAAGGATTAGCCAAAGGATTCTTGAGCTTTCTGTTTACGAACACTCCAAACATATAGGCAAACAACGAGAGGGTTATCCCAAACAATGGCGTGGCAATGGTTTCAAACATGTTTTTTCTTCCTCCAATGAAGCAGGAGTCTGGAAACAATCATGACCGTCCAACTGCTGGCAACAAAACAGGCGAGTAGGGATACCAGATTCACCAGAAGCAACTGCCACCAGATGCTTTTGAGCAGCACCGTATGCTCCATGACACTCACAGCAGCAGGAATAAAGAAAAAGGTCATGTTCTTCAAGAAGAAATTGGAGCTCTCGTAAATAGTAGCCTCTTTCAGCAGGTTGGAAAGCAATAAAAACACCATCAGAAGCATGCTGATCACACTTCCTGGGAACGCAAAAGGTAAAAGCGCTGAGATGATATCGCCGGCAATGCATATGCCAAAAATAAGCGCCAGTTGTATTAATATTTTCATTGAGGTATACGATACCCTATTGGAATGACATTTGTGAAGAGGTATCATGAACATAGGAGAAAAACGATGAATGAAGTAATGCAATCACTGTTGAGCAGAAGAAGTATTCGGTCCTTTCAAAACAAACAAGTGGAAGAAGAAAAACTCCAATTGGTTCTCCAAGCGGCTGTTTTGGCTCCCAACGGAAGAAATCAAGAACCTTGGCACTTTACCGTATTGCAGAACGCTGAAGTATTGAACAAACTTGATGAACTGGTAGCAGGAAAGGGAAACACCTTTTTCTACCATGCTCCTACCCTGATATTGGTCAGCATTGAAGAAGGAAACCCCTATGAACAGGTAAACACTGCCTGTGCCCTCACCAATATGATGCAGGCTGCGCATGCTTTGGATTTAGGCTCTGTATGGTGCAACCGCATCAATGGCAACCACGAGATTGATACCAAGCTCACAGAATATGGAGTTCCTGTTGGTTATCGAGTAACTGGGACGTTGGCACTTGGCTATTGCGAGGGCGAATATCCTTCACCTCGTGAACCTAAAAAAGGTACGATTAACTACATACGGTAGTAACCAAACCCATATACAGATGATTAATTCTCATAACCCAAGGAAAAGCGAAGCAAACTGTACAGTTTTTCCAAACAAGAGGAAGCGTTCATGGCAAAGAAAAAAAAGTTGGCATCAGTTCTAGATAAAAAAGTGAGCAAAGCGAAAATCAGAGGCAAGAAGCTTCTGAAGC
>Ga0172377_10008980_pt1 | contig 10255 bp, 9 predicted proteins | sample Pumphouse3metaG_FD_119749 | JGI IMG/M metagenome (GOLD analysis project Ga0172377, IMG submission 119749) | Leachate microbial communities from a municipal landfill in Southern Ontario, Canada - Pumphouse #3 metaG | ecosystem: Engineered > Solid waste > Landfill > Unclassified | place: Canada... | reverse complement strand
CTCGAGATAACTAAAAGATGAATTTTGACAGCATAATCCTATCTGCAGTTGCAGCAGAGTTAAATAGCAGAATTAAAAGCGGCAGGGTGGACGGTATACACCAGCCCTCTCCGCTTGATATGGTTCTGACCATCCGGCAGGGTGGAGGGAACCACGGCTTGCTCATATCTGCAGAGGCAGATTCTCCCAGAATTCACCTTACCTCTGTAAAACGCCCGAATCCCAAGACCCCTCCGGGCTTCTGCATGCTCCTTAGAAAGTACCTTGCAGGCGGGCGGCTTGAAGGCGTGGAACAGGTAGATTTTGACCGCATACTGCACCTGAAGTTTCTGGCCTATGACGGAGAGCGCTTAACCCTTGTTGTAGAGATAATGGGGAAGCACAGCAACATAATCCTGGTTTCGGCAGAGGGGAAGATTCTGGGCGCCGTAAAACCCGTGGGGCGTTCAAAGAACCGCTACAGGGAGATACTTCCGGGGCGGCAGTACCTTTCGCCGCCTCCTCTGAATAAAGTGAATCCGCTAGCTGTGAGACCGGAGGAGCTCTCCCACATGCTGCACGAAGCCTTTGAAGGCGGGTGCCCGGATGAAAAGAGGCTTGCATCCTGGCTTAAGGATAGCTTCACCGGGATAAGCCCCTTTATAGCCCGGGAACTTGCAAAGAGGAGCGAAGGCGATACCGGCCGGCTTAAGGATGAGTTCCTTGCGCTCTTTTCCGGAGTGAGAGAGGGGGAGTTTCTGCCGGTAATCATCTCTGATGACAAGGGGCGGACGGTTGGATTCTACGCCTTCCCCAGCCTGCAGTACCCGGAGGAGAACCAGCACGAACGCCCATCCATCTGCACCGTGGCGGATATATACTTTAACACGGCCCTCCCCAGAGAAGAGTTAGAAGATGCGCGTGAAGAGTTTCTATCCCGCCTGCGCCGGGAGATGGAAGGGCGCAAGCGCTCAATAGATTCCATGAAAGAGACTCTTCAGGAGTACCAGGGAGCAGAGCGTTTTAAGGAGATAGGCGAACTCATTTTATCTCAGCCGTCACTTATTCAACCGGAGGCAGAATCTGCAGAGCTTACAGATTATTACAGCCCGGAAGGGAATACCATAACCGTTTCCCTGGACCCCCGGCTAAACGCGGCAGAGAACGCAGAGGCCTACTTTAAAAAGTTTCGCAAAGCCCTCTCCGGCGCGGAATCTCTTAAAGAGCAAGTTCTGCGGGAGGAAGGGGAGCTTGGGCTTATAGAAAAGGTTCTTAAATCTGCAGAATCCATAACCAAAACGGAACAGATTGAGGAGCTTAGAAAGGTTCTTCTTGAGAGGGGCATCCAGACAGGAAAGCAGGAGGCGGCTGGCGGAAAGGCAAAACCGGAGTTTGAAGGATACCGCATCCAGAAGATAACATCCGGCAACTGGGAGATACTTGTGGGCCTGAATGGTGAATCAAACGACTATCTTCTAAACCGCGTAGCCCGGCCCAATGATCTATGGCTGCATGTAAAGGCCTCTCCAAGCGCGCACGTGGTGATTAGAACAAACAACAAGCCGCAGACGGTGCCGCCCCAGGTTCTGCACGCAGCAGCAGAACTTGCCGCCCGGCACAGCGAATCTAAGCATTCATCGCTGGTACCGGTAGACTATACGCTCAGAAAATATGTGCGCAAGCAGAAGGGCGGCCCTCCCGGCAAAGCTCTATACGTTAACGAGCGAACCCTGTTCATCACTCCCTGATATCTATATCATACACTATGCCCTGCACGCCGGGCTTAGATTTGACTACTCTGGTTACAATCCCCAGCTCATGTTCAAGATCAAATGTGTGGCCGCGGATCTTTTTTATTATGCCGTTCACGTATATTGTTCCGCCGGAGGCAAAGATAACGGCCCTTGTGATATCTATGTTGCGTTTTGTGCATTCGCGCTCCATAAAACGCACCATTGCTGCAGTTTCTTTAGACATGCCGAACCCTCCTTTTGCATAGTGTGCTCTTGCAAAAAAGGCGCCCCCAGCCTTCTTTTGCAGGGGACGCCTTTAGTATTTTACCTGTATAGGCCAATTTACATTATCTGCATTGGCATAAGTACATAAAGGTAATTATCCTTGCCTACGGGTTTCATGGCTCCCGGATTCAGGGAACCTGTAAGCTCCATGAAAACGCCCTCTGTCCCTACAACGGAGAGGAATTCCGTAAGATACTTTGCGTTAAATGCTATCTCTATATCTTCTCCATCTTTAACTATTTCAAGCTCTTCGTAAGCCTTGCCTACATCGCCGCTCTCTGTCGTCATTACAAGCCTGTCGCCTTCCGTGCGCAGGACTATGCGGTTTGCGTTCTCCCTGGCTACAATAGAGGCCCTGCGTACCTTGGCAAGAAACTCCTCCGCGGGGATGGTCAGCTTCTTCTGGAACTCGCCGGGAATAACCCTCTCGTAGTTGGGGAATTGCCCGTCTATAAGGCGGGAGACTATGGTGACGCCCTTTGCAATAAACTTGATCTGGCTGTCTGCAATAAATACGGTAACGCCGCTGTCGGAATCTTCCAGGAGGCGGGAGAGTTCGTCCAGCGCCCTCTTGGGCACAATGCACGATGCTTCGCCGGATGCCTTCGCCACGGGTGATTCGCGTACGGCAAGCCTGTGGGTATCTGTGCTTACCACCTTTATGGCATCCTCCCCCAGGATGAAGAGCGTTCCGGTAAGAATGGCCCTGGTCTCATCCGGGGAGACGGCAAAGATGGTCTGCTTTATTACATCGCGAAGCGCGGCTTCCGTAATCTCAAAGCTGCGGTCGCCCGGAATTTCCGGCAGCGGGCGGAACTCTTCCGGCGGCAGCCCCAGAATAGTATAATCAGATTTTTCACACCGCACGTTCACCTGGTTCTGCTCATCCACAGAGATTTCCACTTCTGCTTCCGGCAGTGTGGCAAGAACATCTACTATAAGCCTTGCAGGGACGGTGAGCGAGCCGGGGGTGCTGACGGATGCAGGCACCGTGCACTCCATCCCAAGCTCCAGATCAAAGGCAGTAAGCCTGAGCTGGCCTTCCTCCGAGCGTATAAGAACGTTGTTAAGAATGGGCCAAGCGCTCCGCCCTGCAATGGCGCGGCTGACCGTTTGAATTCCGTGATAAAGGTCTTTTCTGGCGCAAGTTGCTCTCAATAACCCGCCCCTCCTTAAAACTTTGGGTTGAAAATGGCCAATCTTTACTGCCTTAAGTATATCACAAGCCGGGGCCGTCTACAAGCGGCGCCCGGGCAGCATTGGTTAAAATTTTGGCTGCATAAGCGCTGTTTTGCTGCCTGAGCAGCCCTGCTTCCGATGGATAGATTAGTATTCCAGCGGCAGGCCTTTTAGCTGGGCGTTAGAGAAGACCGGGCCGTCTGTGCAGACGTAGTACTGGCCTATGTTGCACCGCCCGCATTTGCCTATTCCGCACTTCATCCTCATCTCAAGCGTGGTGTATATCTGCTCGTCCGTAAAGCCAAGTTCGTTCAGGTTCTTCAGCACAAACTTTATCATAATGGGCGGGCCGCAGGTAATGGCTATCGCGCCCTCCGGGTTGGGCTTAAGATCCATAAGGTAAGAGGGCACAAAGCCCACGTTCTCCGTCCAGCCCTCTTCCTCACGGTCTATGGTGAGGTACAGGTTGGTGTTGGGGGAGTTCTTCCACTCGTCAAATTCAGATTTAAAGCACAGGTCGCCCGCGGAACGAGCGCCGTAGATTATGTTTACCGTGCCGTAATCATCACGGTTGTCCAGGCAGAAGTTTAAGAGCGAGCGCAGGGGCGCCATGCCTATTCCGCCGCCTATAAACCATAAATCTTTGCCCTTGAAGGATTCGTACGGGAAGCAGTTGCCCAGCGGCGCGCGAACGCCCACCGTGGCTCCTTCAGACAGGCCGTGCAGAGCCTTTGTCACGCAGCCGAACCGTTTTACGGAGAACTCTATGTAACCCGGCCTTGTGGCTGTGGAGGTCAGGCAGAAGGTGGCTTCGCCCGTGCCAAAGACGGAGACTTCTTGAAACTGCCCCGGTTTGTAGGTGAAGTTGTTGCGGAATTCTTCATCTACAAAGACGGCGCGGAAGGTTTTGGTATCCCAGGTCTCTTCCGTTATCTTTTCAATTACCGCAAGCTGCGGCACGTATGGGTTGTTACTCATTGTTTACACCTTCACTTGCGGGGGCCGGTTTTTCAAGCTCGGCTACTACCGCGTGGATGTCTATATTTACAGGGCAGGCGGAGATGCACCGCCCGCATCCCACGCATCCCAGCATTTTGTAACGCTCTATGGAATACTTGAATTTGTGGAATACCCGCTGGCGCGTTCTCTCTTTTTTGGATGGTCGGGGGTTATGCCCGTGGCCCATAAGCGTGAATTTCTCAAACTGGCAGGTATCCCAGCAGCGGAAACGGCTCCCCTTCTTGCCCTGTGCGCACTCTTGTATATCAAAGCAGTGGCATGTGGGGCAGGAGTAGGCACAAACTCCGCATCCCAGGCATTTTTCTGCAAGTTCCGGGAAGATGGGGCTGTCCCAGTTGTAGGAGAGGCAGGCCTCTTCATGGGCGCCCTTTGCCGGGAGCCGGGAGAGCGCTTTTTGTTTTACCTTCTCCACGGCCGCTGCATCTTCTGCGCCTGCAGGTTCAAACTGTGCGGCGGAGAGCAGTTCTTCGCCCTTTGCGGTGTACGCCTCTGCGTAGTACTTATCGCCTATGTCTGTAAGGCCCGCATCCATCTCTTGCGGGTTGGTAAGAAAGTTGCCCACTTCTGTGCAGAAACAGCTCCATGCGGGGTTGTTGCAGAAGAGCCCCACTATTGTAGTGCGCTCCCTGCGTGCAAAGTAGGGTTCGTCCCTGGGTTCCACCATAGAGTAGACGGCATCTACATATTTAAGCGCCGCCGCATCACAGGCACGAGCGCCGAATATAAGGCGGTCATGCTCTTCGGCGGGGGATTCTTCCAGTTCTGCCTTAAGACCTTCATACTTGTACCGGAAGAGAGTCTCCGTCTCCGGCGTGAAGTGATCTCTAAGAGATTTTGCCGGGCCGGAGAAATTAAGATTCATCTCCCCTTCTCCCAGCGGCCGGTACCGGATGACACCGCCGTCTTCTACCGGGGCCAGCACTTCCATCTTCTCTGCAAGAGAGGAGAGCCAGGCGGATATATCTTGTTTTGCAATTACTTTAGCTTCCACGGATCTTATCCTTTAAGGTTTCGTTTTACCGGATGAATTTCACTCCGGGCATGGGTCTGGATCGTTTGTCTGGTAGCAGCCGAACACCGGTGCGTCCTCCATGCTCTCGCCGGGCTGGGTGCCGAAGAGCTCCTTCACCAGGAGCGACATCTTTTTCCCCATAAGGGAGAGCGGGATACCCATTGGGCAGGCGCGCTCGCACTCCCCGCAGCCGGTGCACCGTCCGGCGGTGTGCATCATGCGGGTCATGTGGAAGAACCAGTTAGATTCTGCGCCGGTATCTTTTGAGGCCCATATCTGGCCGTTTTTATCTACAAAACATTCATTACAGTAGCAGCCGGGACACGCCTGCCGGCAGGCATAACACCGGATACATTTGCTGAACTGCCCGGCCCAGAATGCGCGCTTCTCTTCTGCAGAGAGCTTTTCATACTCTTCTACATCTGCAAACTTATCCTGCAAGGGAGCACGTTCTGCCCAGTCGCCTATTTTAATATCTGCAATAGCGGGTTGTGCGGCTGTGCAGGAGAGGCATTTCTTCTGGAATGCGGCATCCCTGGGGATTACGGTATCGCCCTGGCTTGTGGTTACGGCCACTCCATCGGCCTTCCAGGAGATCTTTTTTACATCCAGCAAATCAAACTCTGCAAGGGCGGCATCATTTAGAATCCCCGGGGTGGAGACGGCTATAACTGTTACATCCTCACGCTTAATCTGGTTCTCTTTCACCAGCTCTACTATGTTTTTAACCTCGCATGGCTTGGCAACCACGGCTACAGGGCCGCTTTTTACCGCCTGCGGCAGATAGACTGTAAGGTTATTTGTGCAGGTGGGATTCAGCACCAGGCAGTCTGCCTGTTCCGGCGTTTTTACAAAGATGGGGGTGCTCTTTATGGGTATACTCCCCTCGCCGTAGCCTATCACTACCTTCACTTTTCCGCTTGACAGGAGTTCCTTTGCTTTTTCTCTAAGTACTTGTTCCATGCTCATCTTTTGCAAACTCCTTCAAACGGGCCTACTCTCTTTACGGATTCCGTAAGTTTGCCCACAACTTCTGCAAACTTCTGCCCTTCTGCGGCAGAAACCCAGTCAAATTTGAACCGCTCCGGCTCTATCCCCATAAACTCAAGGAACTCCTTGAAGAGCATGAGCCTTCTTCTGGTGTAGTAGTTGCCCTTGGAGTAGTGGCAGTCGCCGGGGTGGCAGCCTGCCACCAGCACGCCGTCAAACCCGCGTTCAAAGGCCTTCATTACAAACTGAGGGTTCACCCGGCCGGAGCAGGGCACGCGCACCACCCGCATGTTGGGCGGATACTTAAGGCGGCTGGAACCGGCAAGGTCTGCGCCTGCATAAGAGCACCAGTTGCATAGGAAGCCTATAAGTTTGGGTTCCCAGCCGGCGTTCTCTTTTGTCTCTACCTGTTCTGTTCTCTCTTCTTGTTCCGTCACTTGTCTATCCTTCGTGAGCTTCTATTCTAGTGGCTCACCAGATTAGATTAATAAAGGTTGTTGATACTTCGGTCGCAGAGCCGAAGGCGCCGCTGCCGAAGTATTGTTAACCATCATAACTTTCTGGCATCTGCCAGCCTATCTCACTCTTTTTATGGTATTTTCTACCGCTTTGGCATTTGGGCCGGCCTCTAGATGCTGTATGGAGAGGCTCCCGCCGGGAAGAATTTCGCCAAATGCGTATCCTTCGCGTTCCTCTGCTATAAAGAGGGATTTGTTGTCTGCGCCTATTACGCCGTAAAACCCTTCAGATTCAGACCTGCCTCTGAGCCTTACGGTCTTTGTTCCAAAGAAGGTTCGTTTATTCTGTTTTTTTATTACATATTCAACCGGAACCCCGGCAGACGGCAAGCCCTTTGTTGTTGCTACCTTTGCCGTGCCCTGCCATATTCCTCTAAGCTTGGGCAGCCTTCTTTTGTTTAGCATACGGTCTGCAACAGATTCGCCCTTCCTGCCTTTGCCAAGTCCGGTTACGCTGGCCTTTGCATCTTTGCCGGAATGCAGGTAGTACGTAAATACCACCTCTTTTGAAAGGACATCTGCCACCGTGTAGCCGCCTTCATAGTCAGAGAGGACGAATCGCTCTCCGCTCACTGCCGAACCAGAGAAATTTCTTGTTTTGCGGCTGCCGTTCTCTACCCAGCCCCTGGCGCCTTCAAGGAGCCTGCCGCGCTCTTCCGGAAAGGCGCAGATTATGCGGGCTTTGCGCTTTTCTATGCCGCGGCTGTTAACTGTTGCTTCGTCGCCGCGCCAGAACCCGGTGAGCCCTATTGCTCCTTTTGAGAGCAGTTCCTTCTTGCTTGTAAAGACGTGCATGCCTCTTGCAATACTGGCGGATGCCGCTCCCGGCTTGTTGCCGCCCTGGGTAAATGAAAGGCTTATGCGCCCGGGAGTAATCATCTCTCCAAAGGCGTAGGATTCGTCCGTGCAGGCAAGGTAGAATTTTTTGTTATCCGGGGATATAACTCCCACAAATCCTTTTTCTACATTCTTGCCGCCTTTTGGAAAGCCGAGCCGGCCTTTTATAAGGCGGGCTTTTTGCTCCGTGACCATTAAATTTAAAGGTACGGCGGCCTTTTCAAACCGGCCTTCCCGCATATAATGCACTATCATCCCCTGCCACGCTCCGGCAAGATTGGGATGGGCGTTGCTACACAAAGCAGCAGATACTGCAAGGATGCCTAAAATAAGAGTAAGAGAATACTTAAAAATTGCCGTTGAGTGGAGGCACCCCTTCTTCATTCCAACCTCCTTATTTTATTTTTTATGATGCTTCGGTCGCAGAGTGCTTTAGCACGCCGCTGCCGAAGCATCAAGGCTCTATTCCATGAATGCCAGGGCGTCTACTTCTGCAAGGAGCTGGTCGTCCTTGAAGCCCTTAAGCTGCACGGAGGCGGAGCGGCAGCCCGCCACGCAGGTTCCGCACCCGTGGCAGAGTCCCTGGTTTACGGAGGCTACTGTCTTTACGGGGTTTCCGGCCCTGTCTGTGAGCAGCTTGGGTTCTATTGCAGAGAACGGACAAATCTCTTTGCAGAGCAGGCAGCCTGCGCACGTGGTTTCGTTTACCTCTGCCACGGTGGGTTCGCTCTCCAGGTTGGGCTTTGAGAAGAGGCCTATCACCTTTGATGCCGCACCGGATGCCTGCGCCACGGAATCCGGGATGTCTTTTGGATACTGGCAGACGCCCGCCAGGTACACGCCCGCAGTAAGTACTTCCACCGGGCGGAGCTTGGGGTGGGCCTCGCTGAACCAGTTGTATTCATCTGTGGAGATGCCAAGTTTCCGGGCCATCTCCTTTGCGTCCGGCTGGGGCTTCATGGCCGCTGCAAGAACCACCATATCCGCCTCTATCTCCACGGGCTTTCCGGCAAGAGTATCTGCGCCGCGGACAATAAGCTTATCGCCCTCTTGGATGATGCGGGAGACACGCCCTCTTAAATAGACTGCGCCGTATTTCTCCATTGCCCGGCGGACAAACTCTTCATAGCCCTTGCCGTTTGCGCGGATATCCATGTAAAAGACGTACGCCTGCGCATCAGACACCTTCTCTTTAAGGAGCAGTGCGTGCTTGGCGTTATACATGCAGCAGACTTTGGAGCAGTACGGGTAGCCGTGCTCATCGTCTCTGGAGCCTATGCAGGAGATAAAGACCACGTTCTTGGGCGGCTGGTTATCCGACGGGCGGAGGAGCTTTCCGTCCGTTGGGCCGGATGCATTGAAGAGCCGCTCAAACTGGAGGCTTGTTATAACGTCCGGGTATTTCCCGTAGCCCAGGTTGCCGTATTCCTGCGGGTCCCAGGTATCAAAACCGGTGGCCGCCACAATGGCGCCAAACTGTTCTGTAATTACTTCGTCTTCCTGCGAATAGTCTATGGCGCCGGTGGGGCATATCTTCTCGCAGACTTTGCATTTGCCCTCTGCAAACCAGCGGCAGACTTCCCGGTCTATCACCGGCACGTTGGGCACTGCCTGCGGGAAGGGGACGTAGATGGCCTTCCTCTGCCCAAGCCCGCAGTCAAATTCTGACGAAACTTTCTTGGGGCACTTTTCATAGCAGGCGCCGCAGCCCGTGCACTTTGACATGTCTACGCTTCTGGCGCGTTTTCTTATGGTAACGTCAAAGTTGCCCACAAAGCCGCTTACGTTCTCTACTTCTGAATAGGATAAAATTTCTATGTTTGGGTTGGATGCGGCATCCACCATCTTTGGGGTGAGGATGCAGGCTGCGCAGTCCAGCGTTGGGAAGGTCTTGTCGTACTGGGCCATGCGTCCGCCTATGGATGGAGTCCGCTCTACAAGGGTGACTTTGTACCCGGCATCTGCAATATCCAGCGCCGTCTGAATGCCGGATACGCCGCCGCCTATTACCAGCGCCTTCTTGGTGATAGGTATGGCCTGGCTTGACAGAGGCTCGTTCTTTGCAACCTTTGCCACCGCCATTGCCACAAGGTCTATGGCTTTTTTTGTGGCGGCATCATTATCATCATGCACCCAGGAGCAGTGCTCGCGGATGTTTGCCATCTCCAGCATAAACGGGTTCAGCCCCGCCTCGCTTATGCAGCGGCGGAAGGTGGGTTCGTGAAGCCTGGGGGAGCACGATGCAACTACTATGCTGCTTAACTTGTGCTCTGCTATGGCCTGTTTTACAAGGTTCTGCCCCGGCTCTGAGCACATATATTTATAGTTGGTGGAATACGCCACGCCGGGTAGAGCCGCTGCGGCTTCGGCCACCTTTTCTACATCAACTGTCTTTGCAATATTAGATCCGCACCAGCAGATAAAAACTCCGACTCGAGCCATTCTATTCGCCTTTCGATACAAGTCCCTGAAGAACAGGTTCGGGATTTACCATAAGTTTTGAGAGGCCCAGGTGTCCGGGCCATGACCCAAACGCCAGCCCCATAAGCTGCGTAAAGTAGAATACAGGTATATCAAACTTTTCGCCGTATTTCTTCTCTATATCCGGCTGGCGGGTGTCCAGGTTGGCCTGGCACAGGGGGCACGCGGTGACTATGCACTCCGCCCCTGCCCGCCTTGCGGAGGAGAGGATGTCTCGTGTG
>Ga0172377_10008979_pt1 | contig 10255 bp, 8 predicted proteins | sample Pumphouse3metaG_FD_119749 | JGI IMG/M metagenome (GOLD analysis project Ga0172377, IMG submission 119749) | Leachate microbial communities from a municipal landfill in Southern Ontario, Canada - Pumphouse #3 metaG | ecosystem: Engineered > Solid waste > Landfill > Unclassified | place: Canada... | reverse complement strand
CCGGCCGAAGGATACCGGCGCCTGCTTTGCGCTCGCCGGTACACTCGCACGGCTCGGCAGGCACCAGAAGGCGATCGAGTGCTGCGACCGGGTGCTCGCCGCCGACGCCTCGAATGCCACGGTTACAAGGCTCCGTGCGGATATGCTCGAAGCTGTCGGCAGGCACGAAGAGGCGGCGGAAGCGTACGAGTCTTACCTGAAGAACTCGCCTGACGACCGCGACGCAAGGATGGCGTTCGGTATGGCGCTTGAACGAGACGGGAGGTTCGGCGACGCGATCAAGCAGTACGCACTGGTGCTTGAAGGCGACGAACGCGACACCGAAGCATGGTACACCCTCGAGAGCGCCCTCGTGCACATGGGGCGCTACGAGGAGGCACTCCAGTGTTCCGACAGCATCGTCGAGGCGAGCCCGGAGAACCGGGCTGCCTGGCAGCGGCGCGGCGAGATATTCATGTGGCTCGGCCGCTACGCCGACGCGGTGGGGTGCTTCGAGAAGGCGATCAAGGCCGATCCGGCCGACGTTCTCACCCTGCGAAGGCTCGGGGAGGCCCACGAGAAGGCCGGCAGGTACGAGGATGCCCTTGCCGCCTACACGCGGGTTCTCGACCGGGAACCGACCAGCATCGAGACCCTCCACGCTCGCTCGTCGGCCCTCATCCACCTCGGGCGCTACGAGGAGGCGGTCCGTTCGATCGACAAGATCATCGTCCTCCAGGACAGAAATCCCGCCGCGCTCTTCATGCGGGGGGCGGTGCTCGAGAAGGTGGGCAGGTACGACGACGCCCTCGCGAGCTACGAGAAAGCGCTCTCGATCGACCCGAAGAACGCAGCCGTCTGGAGCGCGGCCGGGGTACTCAAGGATGCGCTGGGACGACACGAGGATGCCGTCAAAGCGTTCGACAGGGCCGTAGAACTGGGCGGAGGAGATCTGCATGCCTGGCTCGCGAAGGGGCTCGCTCTCGGCCACCTCGGCAAACCCGACCGGGCGGCCGAGTGCTTCGATCGCGTCATCGATACCGAACCCCGTCACGCCCGGGCATGGTACCTGAAAGGGAGAGCACTTGATAAGCAGGGCAGGTTTGCCGATGCGGTGGAGTGTTTCAAGACGGCGCTCGATAACGGGGGCAAAGAATGAAGGTGAGGCAGATCTACGCCGTCCTGTTGCTGATAACCTGTGTCCTCTGTTCGGGCTGCATTGCAGGCGGCGACGAAGCGGCCCGGGTGAAACCCGGCGATACCGTGAAGGTCCACTACACCGGCACCTTCGAGAACGGGACGGTCTTTGACAGTTCCGCCGGGGGCGAACCGCTCCGGTTCACCGTCGGTGCCGGTGCGATGATCCGGGGGTTCGATGAGGGTGTTGTCGGGATGCAGGTCGGAGAGGAGAAGACCCTCCATGTTCCTGTCGACCGGGCCTACGGGCCGTACCGCGAAGACCTCGTCTTCGCCCTCGACCCTGCCGGGATTGACGGCGTGGAGAGCCTGAAAGTCGGCGATCAGGTCCGGCTGTCCCTGCAGGGCGGGCAGGCGCTTCCCGCAAGGGTCGTCGCCATATCGGCAGATGCGGTCACCGTCGATGCGAACCACCGCCTTGCCGGCATCGACCTCACGTTCACCGTCAGCCTCGTCGAGATCGTGTAAGGGTCACTCAACATTTTTTGGAACTCTCTCTGGAGCGTCGTCCCAGGAACAAACTTCACTCTGCAGATCGGCCTCGACCACAGTTGCAGAGAACTCAGAAACCACTTTTTTCCACCACTTTTCTCCGGCCACACCGGCACGGATTTCAAGGAGACTGCGCATCTCCGGTGCTGCTACTCCCCTTCAGAACTGCTGAGTCCTCGTGATATAGCACGGCTTCCGTGGGAGTATCGCCATGGGGGTGGGGCTGACGGGGAGGGGGTATCCCCCCTCCCCTGTCTCCATCCCTAAAGGAAAGAAGCGTGTAACCCCCCACCGCCCGCGCTTCGCGCTCCTCCCGCCCCCCTGGGGGGCGGGCAGTGCGTGGTGATATCCCCATGAAATCCGTGCGAATGCTATGTGAGCACGACTGGCCGAAGGTGCGACGGGCAATCTCCGAAGTTTATGAAGCCGTCAGGTGCGAGTCGTGCAGTCCCCCCGACCCCGTGTCCGGAGTGCAACCAACGGCTTTTCGGAGAGGATTTCTATGAGGCCAAAAATCACTCTTCTATCTCTTTTCCGGCACCCGCGGGGGTCACGAGCACCTTATCGACACGGTGGCCGTCCATATCAACGACCTCAAACCGGAGATCGTTCCAGGTGAACCAATCTCCAGTGTTCGGCGTCCGCTCAAGATACATCATCACGAACCCGCCGAGCGTCTGGTAATACCCGCGCCCCTCTCCGGGCAGTGTCTCTGCTCCAAAAAGGTCATGGAACTCGTCGATCGGGAGCAGACCGTCGAGCAGCCACGACCCATCTTCGCGGAGAACCGCCGCGCCCTCCGGGGGGTACTCTGCCGACGGGATATCCCCGACGATAGATTCCATGATGTCGTGGATGGTGACCAGCCCCTGGATGCTCCCGTACTCATCGGTGACAAGGGCGATTCGTGCCCTGGAGGTCTTGAATTTCTCGAGGACCGTGAGAGCAAGGACGCTCTCAGGCACGAAGAGAGCAGGTTTGATCGCCTTTGCGAGATCAGGAGGCTCGCCCGAGATCGTCCGTGCCCAGAGGTCGCGGACGGAGGCGATGCCGAGCAGGTTGTCCAGGTGCTCGCGGTAGACCGGGAAGTAGAGATGCCCGGACTCCTCCATGATCTGCCAGTTCTCTTCGGGAGGGTCCTCCACGTCCAGAGCCACGATATCTGGCCGCGGGGTCATCAGCACGCTGACCCGCCGGTCGGCGAGGCGGAAGACGCTCTCCACCATATCCTGTTCCGCCTCCTGGAAGATGCCGGCCCGGGTGGCCTGACCGAGCAGGACCCTGACGTCTTCCTCGGTGACCTCCGGCCCGGAGGGCTTACGCACCCCGAGCACCGTAAGGACCGCCTCGGTCGATATGCTCAGCACCCTGACGATGGGGGCGGCGACCAGGGAGAGGAGCCGTATCGGGCGCGAGACCGCAAGGGCGATCCGCTCGGCATTGTTCATGGCCACCCGCTTCGGTACCAGTTCGCCAATCACAAGGGTCAGGTAGGTGATGACGGCGATGACAGTTACGGCCGCAAGCGGACCGCTGTAAGGGGCAAGCGATGGGATTCCGGCGAATATTTCCGCAAGAGGGCCCGCGAGGGTTGCCCCACCGAAAGCTCCAGAGATGATTCCTATGGTGGTGATGCCGATCTGGATAGTGGAGAGGAACTGTGTCGGGTCCTCAGCAAGGTCAAGGGCGGTTGCCGCCCCGACATCGCCGTCCGCCGCCTTCTTCTCCAGGCGTGATTTTCTAACAGAGACTATTGCGAATTCCGTCATCGCAAAAAAGCCGTTTGCAAGTATCAGCAGGACGATGATCGCGATATCGATAGCCAGAGGCATTGTAGTATTCTCTACCGGCAGGAGTCTTAAACCTGCGGGATTCACAGTGGGTTGATGAGACCCTGCCGGGCTGCGGGAGGTGCCCGGGTCGACGATGAGAAATGTTTATCATCGCCGGGGTGTGAGTCACACCGGTGATGCACGATGGTCGAACTTGGCGAACGAGCACCGGACTTCTCGCTCCCCGACCAGAACGGAAACGAGATCCGGTCATCGGGCTTTCCGGGTAAACGGGTTATCCTCTCGTTTCATCCACTGGCCTGGACCAGCATCTGCGCCCGACAGATGAAAGCGCTGGAAGAGAACAGGGAAGCGTTCGATGCCCTTGATGCTGTTGCCCTCGGTATCAGCGTGGACTCCGTCCCCTGCAAACGGGCATGGGCGGAGAGTCTGGGTATCAAAAATACCCGGATCCTTGCAGACTTCTGGCCCCACGGCGAGGTGGCCCAGATCTACGACGTCTTTGACGGCACAAAAGGCTACGCACGGCGGGCAAACATCGTCGTTGACGAGTTTGGGCGCGTCATATTCGTCAGGGTATACCAGCCGACGATGGCGCCCGATATGCAGGATGTCCTTGACACCCTCCAGGAACAGGAGAAGGAGAGGCGGGTAGAGGAACTGATCCCGGTGATATAGCCCGGCGATTCTTCATCCCACAACCCGGAAGAAATTCCCGATAAGCGTGACCAGCAGGATTGCCGGAACGCCGTAGCGGATGAGCACCATGTAGGCCCTCTGCTGCCACCCACAACCGTCGATCTCTGCACAGATCCGGGTGCGGCTCATGAACCACCCTCCGACGATGCTCACGATCAGCCCGGCCACGATGAGGCCGATCGTCCCGAACATGTAGTCAGCAAGGTCGAGGAACGGTGTCCCGAAGACCTCGAGGTTCAGGGCAGTGTAACTGAGAGCTGACGGGAGCCCGAGGAGCATGATTACGGCGAAGACAAGGAGTGTAGCGCGTTTCCGCGGGTAGCCGTATGAGTCCATCAGCGCCGCCACAGGGACCTCGAGCATGGAGGCCGCCGAGGTGAGCGCCGCAGCAAAGAGCATCAGGAAGAAGAGCGTTCCGAGCAGCATGCCATACTGGATCTCCATAAAGGCCGTGGGCAGGCTGATGAACGCGAGGTTCACTCCGGCCGCGGGGTCAAGGCCTGCGGTGAAGACCAGGGGGAAGATCACAAGCCCGGCAAGGACTGCAATCAGTATATCAGCGACGGCGATGATGGTAGCGTTCCGGAAGAGGGATCCTTTTCTGAGGTAACTCCCGAAGGTGATCAGGATGCCCATGCCCACGGAGAGCGAGAAGAAGGCCTGCCCGAAGGCCGCGATCCAGACGGCAGGATCGGTCAGCTTCGAGAAGTCGGGGGAGAGGTAGAACTCGATCCCCTCGAAGGCCCCGGGCTCTGTGAGCGAGAAAGCTACAAGGAAGATGAGGATCACGAGGAGGACCGGGATGAGGTACCGGGAGAGCCTCTCGATCCCCTCCCGGACCCCGGACCTCACCGTCACATAGACCGCGAGCCCCGAGAGGAGGAAGAAGGCGAGCGGGAGGTAGGAGCCGGTGAACGCACCGAACTCCACTGGCCGGCCGAGGGCGAAGAAGAACGCATACGCGAGCACCCAGCCCGTGATCACGAGGTAGTAGCCGAGGATCAGGCTGACGACGGCGACGATGGCGATTCCTGCCGCGGTGAACCGCTGCTGTATCGAGCGGAAGGCAGAAACGATCGACGTCCCTGTTGAGCGGCCGATGGCGAGTTCCAGCACCATCAGGGGGAGGCCGAAGAGGAAGATGGCAATCAAGTACGGGACCAGGAACGCACCGCCCCCGTTAGCGCCCACGATGTAGGGGAACCGCCAGATGTTCCCTATCCCTACGGCTGACCCGATGCTCGCGAGGATGAACCCCAGGGTTGACGACCACTCTTCTCTTTCCATGCCTCTCACCGTTCGGAGTCTGGTCCCTTCGAGTAAAGAGGTGCTTCGCCTTTATATTCGTGCCCGCACGGGTCCGGCGCATCCCTGACCAATGCACTTTTGTACCGGGTGACCTCATATGGCTGTGGTCAGGAGCACCATGCGCGACAGGTACCCGTTCCTTATATCAATTCCCCACGGGGGCGTCTCTGTCCCACCGGAGGTCCGCGGTCTCGTCAACCTCTCGCGCGAGGAGGTCGCCTTCAACAGCGATCCCCACACCCGCCTCCTCTACGGGTTCGACAAGGCGGTGGAGGCACTGGTCGACTTCAATGTTTCAAGGGTCTTCGTTGACACCAACCGGGCTCCCTACGATTACCCGCCACGTGCCCAGGACGGCGTGGTCAAGGTCATCACGCAGGACGGGACTCCGGTCTTCCGGAAAGGCCAGATGCCCGGCAGAGAAGTGATCGGGCGCCTTCTCGAGAACTACTACCACCCGTTCCACGGACAGCTGGCCCGGGCCCTCGACACCCTTCCTATCAGGATCGCCTTCGACTGCCACAGCATGCTGCCCAGGTCCCCGCCGGTCCGGATGGATGCCGGACACCCCCCCCGCTCTTCTGTCTGAGCAATCGGGGGGACCGGAACGGGGAGCCAAAATCGGGCGGTCTTGTGACCTGTCCTCCGGAGTGGCTCCAGGCACTTGCCCGGTCGTTCCAGGCAGAGTTCGACGGCGAAGGAAGGGTGGCGATGAATGACCCCTTTCGGGGCGGGTTCATATCGGTCGCACACCACCGGCGGACGCGGGTCCCCTGGGTCCAGGTCGAGATCAACCGCGGCTTTTATGAGACCGAAGGGCGCGAGGCCGACGAGGCACACCTCACCGAACTACGGGAGAGGATCTTCTCCGCCCTCACCGGGTTCTGGGACGAGGTTTCGGGGTGAGAAACCACCCCAATCGGGCTGTTTCCCGCCGGATTTCCGGGTCGAAGATACTATGCCGGTAGCGCACCTACTTATATAGTGATGGACCGTACGCACCTGATCCTGGAGCGCTACTTCGGGCATACGGCATTTCGGCCCTATCAGCAGGAGATTATCCGGGACATCCTCGCCGGGCGCGACGTCCTTGCGGTCCTTGCGACCGGGGGCGGCAAGTCGCTCTGCTACCAGATCCCCGCGGTCATCGGCGATGGCGTCGCGCTGGTGATCTCGCCCCTCATCGCCCTGATGAAGGACCAGGTCGACAACCTGCAGGCACGCGGGATCGGCGCCGAGGCGCTGAACTCCTCCGGCTCCTACGCAACGACACGCCGGGTCCTCTCGGACCTGGAGGAGAACCTGGTCCAGCTCCTCTACGTCTCGCCGGAGAGGGCGGTCAGCGACGCCTTCCTCAACCTTGCGGCATCCCTCCCCGTCACGCTGATCGCGGTCGACGAGGCGCACTGCATATCGATGTGGGGGCACCAGTTCCGACCGGAGTACCGGTCACTTGCGGTCCTCAAGGACCGGTTCCCGGGGGTCCCCATAATCGCCCTGACGGCGACGGCAACGCCGGACGTCCGTGACGACATCACACGGCAGCTCAACCTCGCGAACCCTTCGGTCTACGTCGGGAGTTTCAACCGGGAGAACCTCAGGTATGCCGTCGTCCCGAAGGGAGAGGACGGATACGGAGAACTGCGCACCTACCTCCGGGGCAGGAGGACCGAGACCGGGATCGTCTATACCACGACGAGGGGGCGGGCCGAGACGCTTGCCGCCCGGCTCCGGGCCGACGGCGTCCCGGCGCTCCCCTATCATGCCGGGATGACGGCGGCTGCCCGGGCAAAGACGCAGGACCAATTTATTGATGGGAAGGTCGGGATCGTCTGTGCGACAAGTGCGTTCGGCATGGGCATCGACAAGCCGGATGTGCGGTTCGTCGTCCACTACGATATGCCCAAGACCCTTGAGGCCTACTACCAGGAGAGCGGAAGGGCAGGGAGGGACGGCAACGAGGCGGATTGCACCCTCTTCTACCACGAAGACGATGCAAAACGCCTCAGGGCTTTCATCGACCGCGACCTCCCGTCCGAGTTCCAGCGCGAGGTCGCACGGTCGAAACTCCAGAGCATGGTGGATTACTGCACCTCGACGGGGTGCCGGAGAACGATGCTCCTTGAGTACTTCGGAGAGCAGCTCGAGGCTCCCTGCAGTGGCTGCGATGTCTGTGCTCCGCCGGGCACCCCGGCCGGGAAGGCTCGTCCGCGGTCCGGGCGCCGGAAGCGCGGCGCCGTCCGTCCGGCCTCCAGCTGAAACCGGTGGATACCGGTGTCCCCCTTTCCGGGGAAACACCTATTAGGCATACGGCAAAAGACTTGGCCGGGATTTGTCATGGCAAAGAAGTTAACCCGTTCGACGTCCGACCGGTGGATTGCCGGGATATGCGGCGGTATTGGAGAGTATCTCGAGATTGACCCGAACGTCATCCGGGTCATCTGGGTCGTCCTCACCGTGCTCACGACGATCTTCCCCGGCGTTCTCATCTACATCCTGCTCTGGATCATCCTGCCCGAGCAGGGTCAGGCACGCCCGGTTGGGACGACTGCTGAGGTGTAGGGAGCGAAGGGCCGGAGCTTGAGAAAACGAGAAGCGTTTTCGAGTGGCGACGCTTCACAAGAACAGAGCAGGAGCACCGTCAGGTGCGAAAAGGTGCCCGGAGAGGTGGCTGCACCCGTACACGGCTTTCCACCGGCTATCGCCACGCACTGCCCCCGCCCCTCGGGGCGGGGGAGGAGGCCGGAGGCCGGGCGGGGTGGGGGTTGACGGGGTGTGGATCTTTGCAAGTTGGAGACAGGGGAGGGGGGTGTCCCCCCCTCCCCGTCAGCCCCTCCCCCAATGGCGATACTCCCACGGTCCACTACACCGGGCTTTCACGTGTCTCATCGGTTTCATTCATCAGCGGAAGATCCTAAATCAAGGAGGGGAAGGGCTACTTCGCTTTCACATATCTCGCCGGTTTCATTCATCAGCGGAAGGTAACTGCTGCCTTCACTGTCACAGCCCCTCTACAGCCTGTGCTTCGACGGGCCGGGCCTCTACCGCGGTCCCCCTTCCTGCAACTTCTTGATCGTATCCCGCAGTGCAATCGCCCGCTCGAACTCCAGGCGTTCGGCCGCCTCCCGCATCTCGGCATCGAGTTCGATGATCAGGTTTGGGATCTCCGACTTCGGGACGTGTTTGATATCGGTGATATCGACCTCTTTTTCGCGGATCGGCTTCTGGATCGTCTGCGGCGTGATGCCGTGCCGGGCGTTGTACTCAAGTTGCATCGTGCGCCGTCGCCCGGTCTCAGCCATCGCCTTCTTGATCGAGTCGGTCATGGTATCGGCGTAGAGCACCACCTTCGCGTTCACGTTTCGGGCAGCCCGGCCGATCGTCTGGACCAGGCTCCGGGCGTCGCGGAGGAACCCTTCCTTATCGGCATCGAGGATCCCCACGAACCCGACCTCGGGGATGTCGAGGCCCTCCCGCAGGAGGTTGATCCCCACGAGGACGTCGTACTTCCCGAGGCGGAGCTGGCGGATGATCTCGGTCCGCTCGATGGTCTTGATCTCGGAGTGGAGGTAACGGGTCTTGATCCCCTGGTCGGCCAGGTACTCCGAGAGTTCCTCAGCGAGCCGTTTTGTGAGCGTCGTCAGCAGTATGCGGTCGCCGCGGTCGATCGTGGCCTGGATCTCCGCCATCACGTCCGGGATCTGCCCCTCGATCGGCCGGACCTCGACCACCGGGTCCACAAGCCCCGTCGGCCGGATGATCTGCTCCGCGACGCTCGAGCGCTCCAGTTCGTAGTCTCCCGGGGTCGCCGAGACGAAGATGGTGTTTCGCATGTAGCCCGAGAACTCGTCGAACTTCAGCGGTCGGTTGTCGAACGTCGACGGTAGCCGGAACCCGTATTCCACGAGCGATTTCTTCCGCGAGTAGTCGCCGTTGTACATCCCACGGACCTGGGGCAGGGTCTGGTGGCTCTCGTCGATCACCATCAGGAAGTCCTCCGGGAAGTAGTCCAGCAGGCAGTACGGCTTTTCCCCTGCCTTGCGCCCATCGAAGTGGCGTGAGTAGTTCTCGATCCCCTTGCAGGTCCCGGTCTCGCGGATCATATCGATGTCGTAGAGGGTTCGCTGGCGCAGGCGGTGGGCCTCGAGCATGCCGAGGTTCGGGAGCCACCCCTCGAGTTCCCGCTGGATCGAGACGATCGCCCGCTCCTTCTCCTCTTCCGGGGCGACGAAGTGGCGGGCCGGGTAGATGAAGAAGTAGTCCATCGTCTCGAGCCGCTCTCCCGAGGTCCTGTCGATCTCGCTGATCCGGTCCACCTCGTCCCCGAAGAGTTCGATACGGATGATGTTGTTGAAGTAGCCGGGGACGAGGTCGATGGTATCGCCTTTCGCCCGGAACCGGCCCGGTGCGAGTTCCATCTCGTTTCGCTCGAACTGGATATCGATGAGGCGCCGGATTATATCGTCGCGCCGTATCCGGTCGCCGACCTTCACCTCAAACCCCATCCCCTGGAAGTTTGCAGGGTTCCCGAGGCCGTAGATGCAGGAGACCGAGGCGACGATGATGGTGTCGGGACGCGAGAGGATCGACGCGGTGGCCGCAAGCCGCATCTGCTCGATCTTGGGGTTGATCTGGGCGTCTTTCTCGATGTAGAGGTCGCGTTTCGCGATGTAGGACTCAGGTTGGTAGTAGTCGTAGTAGGAGACGAAGTACTCCACCCGGTTCTCAGGGAAGAAGGATCTGAACTCGTTGTAGAGCTGGGCCGCGAGGGTCTTGTTGTGAGCAAT
>Ga0172377_10008978_pt1 | contig 10256 bp, 7 predicted proteins | sample Pumphouse3metaG_FD_119749 | JGI IMG/M metagenome (GOLD analysis project Ga0172377, IMG submission 119749) | Leachate microbial communities from a municipal landfill in Southern Ontario, Canada - Pumphouse #3 metaG | ecosystem: Engineered > Solid waste > Landfill > Unclassified | place: Canada... | reverse complement strand
GCTGCAACGACTGCTCCAACGACAGCTGCAACAACTGCTCCAACTGAAGCGTCAACTGAAGCGTCAACTCCAACTCCGACGAGCACGGCAGATTCAACAGCCAATGCTGATTCTTCCGGAGATTCAGAGACGAATACGGATTAGCTACAGTAACGACGATCAATAACAATAAGTGATGAATAACAATAAAAACAATGAAAAATCACGCGAGACACGCCGCTGGGCAAGACCGCGTGATTTTATCATTTTGGGATCATTGACCATAATAGCCCTAGCCTTGCTCTTAATTCCCAATTGGCTTAATCCGGCTGATAGTATTCAGGTTTTTATCTATCATGACGGTGAGGTCATTGATCAATTTATTATGGAAGAAGGTGTCGCTCGCATCCTCTCCTATGAAGAAAACCCTGCTGTAGAGATTCAACAATGGCCCGATCAGTCAATTGCGTTTATTCGCTCGGATTGCCCGGACCAAGTCTGTATTCATGCAGGGAGGCTGAGAGTAGCGGGGCAATTTGCGGCCTGTCTGCCCAACGGCTTTGTTATTGTTTTAGAGGGCGCAGTTGATGCGGAAGGAGTTGATACACTTGCTTGAGTCCAATTCGTATTCTAAAAAAACATCGCGGACGAAAACGCGAGAGTTAGTCCTTTCTGCGCTTTTTTTGGCTATGGCTTTGGCATTAAGCATCTTCGAGTCGGTATTGCCACCACCGCCGACACCGATACCCTTGCGCTATGGTTTGGCGAATGTAGCGGTCATGGCAGCCCTACTATATCTTTCTTACAGTAGTGCAGCATTTATTACCGTCGGCAAAAGCCTCTTTGCTCTTTCTACACGAGGCCTTCTAGCAGGGTTTACATCTTTCAGCGGCAGCATTATCTCCCTTCTGGCGATGATTGTGCTGTTGAAGATTAGTAAAAATAAAGTTCCTTTGTTGATACTTTCAGTGACGGGAGCATTATTTCACAATCTGGGGCAGTTCTTGATCTTCCTCTTGATAAGTTCTGTGACTGTATCGTGGACTTTTATCATCGCATTGCTCTTGTTACTCGCCCTTGCCACGGGAACAATTTCCTCCTTGATCCTGAAAGCGATCCAGCGGCCGTTGGAGTCCTGGCTAAAACACTCCGCACGCTTCATACTGGCTTTGCTAATAATCCCGCTAAGTCTATTATCCTTATCTTGTAGCCCGACAGATAGAGCGCCTCAGAGACAGGAGGCTTTAAAGACCGAATATTTCGATACGGTCAGCAGGCTGATAGCCTATACCGACGATCAGAAAAAATTCGACGAATGGTCAGACTTAATGGAACAACGCCTGTCAGAGCTCGACAGGAAATTCAGCATCTTCGACGACTCCGATTCATTTAACAATCTCAAGGATCTTAATGAACAAGCTGGAGTGGCAGCCGTAGAATTAGATGAAGAATGTTTAAATTTGCTTGCCCTAGGAATTGAAGCGGAAGAGCAGACGAATGGCAAGATGAATATCATGCTCGGCGCTGTAACCGGTCTCTGGCATGAGGCGCGGCAGTTCTCCTTGGCCAATCCTGAGGAAAGTTGGATTCCTTCAGAAGAGGATTTGCAGGAAGCAGCGAAGCATTGTGATATAAACGACCTTGTCCTCGATTACACTGCCGGTACAGCCTATATCAAAGATCCCGCAGCATCTGTTGATGTTGGCGCGATTGCTAAAGGCCATGCATTGGATCTTATTGTGGCAGATCTCAAAAATGCGGGAGCGGAGAATTTTTTGCTTGATTTGGGCGGCAATATTTATGGCAGCGGCATAAACATGCAAAGTAACGAAAAATGGAAAATCGGTGTCAGAAATCCGAATAAGGAGGAGGAAGAGGCAGTCATTGAGGTTTTATCTGTTCAAGATATGACTGTGACCACTTCCGGTTCCTATGAGCGTAGCTACACACATGAAGGAAAAGAATACCATCATCTTATTGATCCGGCGACACTGCATCCGGGAACGATTTATGAATCTGTAAGTGTAATCAGTCCGGACGGCAGTTGGGGTGATATATTGTCCACAGCTTTCTTTTTGACAGAAGTTGACTCCATTGATGCTGAAGTTTCGCGCTTTGAAAATGTCGAAGCTCTATTCATTACTGTTGACGATGAGAGAGTTGAGTCGGAAGGCCTCGGAGTTTATCTAATCGAACCATAGAATGTTTACTGCTTAGCTCACTGTCCTGAAGGATTAGTTCGAGGTGAGCTGTGCTATAATTTACCCGTTTAAGCGAAAGGAAGTAATTCTCTGTTAAATCTATTTGGCGATATTGATATTATTAATGTTCTCATAACCGTGCTGGTGTTGACTTTATCTCTCTCAGTGCATGAAGCTTCGCATGCCTACGCAGCTTTTCGTATGGGCGATGACACAGCAGCATTAAGTGGCAGGCTAACTTTAAATCCTCTGAGACATCTTGATCCTATCGGGTCCTTGATGTTTCTCTTTGTAGGTATCGGCTGGGCCAAACCGGTGCCGATTAATCCGTCGCGCTTTAGTGAAGCTAAAACCATACGTCACGGAATTGTTTATACAAGTTTATGGGGGCCTCTGTCTAATATCATCTTAGGGGCGATCGCTTGGTTTTTGTATTGCGCCGTCTATACCGCAGCAGTCGGTTTCGGCTGGGTGTCCAGCTCGGTGATATTGGTCCTTCTGCAATTGTTTACCACCTTATATATTGCGAATATGTGGTTGGCTGTCTTTAATCTTTTGCCGATTCCTCCCTTAGATGGCTATAAAATTTTTGGTGCTCTTTTGCCGCCCAAACTCTACTATCGAATTTTGCAGAAAGAAAGAATCATCGGACTTGTTTTTATTTTGATCGTAATCTTTTTCCGCGGTGCCTTGTTCCGCGTGTTGAATTTCATCTTGGTACCCTTTGATTTCATAATCAGGACACCTATAGCATGGCTTTTCCAGCAGCTCCAAGTTGCGTTGGGACTGCCGCCAATGATTTTTTAAGCAAGAGGTGTGTGAGTGGTGGCGGAGACTGATAATCAAGATCTTGATATTTTGGTAGATTCTTACCAGAGTCCATTAGAGCTCCTTGATCATTTATTAGAGCGTGGTAATGTTGCTCTGGATAAAGTTTCTATCGCCTCGATCACAGACCAGTATCTGACAATAATTAAAAAGCTGTCTATATACGACATGGAGCTGGTTAGCTCCTTTCTCTTGATGGCAGCAACTTTGATCCAAATTAAATCTAGCTTGCTTCTACCAACACAAAAATTCGATCCCGATTCTGAAACGGAGTTCGATCCGAGCAGTGAATTGATTTTCCAATTATTGCGTTACAGACGCTGTCGTGTGATTGCGCTGCAACTCAAAGAGCGACACAGTGATTATGCCCAGAGTTATTATAAGCCGGAAGAATTGCCGCAGCGACTGGGTATTAAGATGAAGGTTCAAAGGCAAAGTTTGAATATCGATCGCTTTATAGATGCTGTAGATATACTCCTAGCGCGCAACGCAGCCCGTTTTCAATCAAGCAAAAAAGCGATGCAACAAATCTTGCAGCGCGAGAGAGTTTCAGTTAATTTTTGTATGAATGAAGTCATGGATAAGCTAGATCAAAAGCCGCGCTTTTTCTTTTATGAATTATTTACGCCCGATCAGACGAAAGAAACCCGGATCGCCGGTTTTCTGGCTGTCTTAGAACTGTTACGACGCAATCAGATCATTGCAAAGCAAAGATCGGTATTTGCCCCTATCTATATTGAAGCTAAGGAGAAGTAGACCCGATGAGTGATGTTGAAGCAATGGCTCTTTTAGAAGCTTTCTTATTTGCAGCCGGTGATCCCATCGAACGCCATAAGCTGGCAGAATTATTGGATGTGAGCTCTGAAAGGCTGGACATGCTACTCGATCAATTAAAGCGACGCTATCAGATCGATGTGCTTTCGGGATTACGTTTGAGTGAAATCAACGACAAAGTAGCCCTAGCTACTAAAGTGGAACTAGGGGAGAGCTTGGCGCTTTTATTCGAGCCGACCAACAGGCAAGATCTCTCGCAAGCTTCCTACGAGGTCTTGGCTGTGATCGCTTACAGCGAACCTGTGACCAGATCGGAAATTGAGATGGTGCGTGGTGTCAATAGCGACAGCATTGTGTCCCGCTTAATAGATCGCGGTTTGGTTGAGCAGAGGGGGCACCTGGATGTCCCCGGCAGACCGGGATTACTCTACGTCAGCGAACAGTTTTTGGCTGATTTCGGACTTAAGTCGACGCAGGATCTGGAGGCAGTAGATCTCCTGATGTACGATGAGGCTAGCGAGTATGAGGACGAGGAAACGGAGCGCAAAGTGGGCTTGATTGCGGCCGAAACTGATTCGGCTGACGTCAAAGACGACGAAAGCGTGCAGGATCCGCTGGTTATTGCGATCGACGGGCCGTCCGGAGCCGGCAAGAGCACCTTGGCGAAGGAATTAGCTTCAAGGCTTTCGATCTTATTTGTGGATACCGGTGCGATGTACCGAGCTCTAGGTTTAAAAGCCTTGCGCTTAGGTTTGGAACCGTCAAATGAGCTTGAAATAGAACAGATGTTGACCGATACGGACCTAGATGTTGAGCTTTCTCCTGAAGGACAACGCACTTACGTTGACGGTGTAGACTACACCGACGACATCCGAACTCCGGAGGTCTCATTGGCGGCTTCAGCCATCAGTGCCCTTTCGGTTTGCCGTCACTACTGTGTGGAACTACAAAGAGAACTGGCAGCACGTCAATCTCTGATCCTAGACGGCCGTGACATCGGCACTTATGTCTTGCCGAACGCCACTGTGAAATTTTTCATAACAGCAAGTCCGGAAGTCCGAGCTAGAAGACGTTATGAGGAAATGCAGGCAAAAGGCGACAACGGTGTATATGAGGATGTCTTGCAGGAGATGATCCAGCGAGACCATAATGACAGTAACCGAGCCCTAGCTCCGACCAAGCAAGCAGAGGATGCGATTTTAATTGATACAGACGGTCGCTCCATCGCTGAATTGATTGAGGAAATGCTGGCGGTTATTGAACAGAAAATAAACGATAATAACGATGACACAGAATAAAAATAAAATGAATAAAACAGAAATGACGATTCCTGCAGTAAAGCATCCTATTAGGCGGCGGATATTTTTAATTATCGCCGTACCTATACTTACTTTACTTTTTTTACCTCGCGTAATTTCTAATAAGAAAAAGGGGAGAACAGGCCCCATGATCTTGATCAGCAATCATAACAGCATTCTGGATCCTGTGTTTCTCTACATAAACTACCGCTCCAAACATTTACACTGGATTGCAAAAGAATCTCTCTTCAGGATTCCGCTCTTGACCTATTTTCTTTGCAGTTTTGATATATTCCCCATAGACCGGGAAGCTAACGACATTCAGGCAGCCAAACGAATTATTAGCGAGCTCAAGAGTGAGCACATCGTGGGCATTTTTATCGAAGGTGGTTGCACCGAAGGCGGCGATGCGGTCGCTCATCCGCCAAAATCAACTACGATTCAGCTCGCAATTAAGAGAGGTATTCCTATTCATCTGTGTTCTGTAACAGGGAAGATGCGTCCATTTAGTAGACCTAAGGTCATTATCGGTCCCAAAGTCTTGCTGAGTCTGCGCGAAGGCGCAAGCCTTAATAAGCAGACCAGTCTCGATATCTCGAATGAACTGATACGCCGAGTTTATAATATGGGTGGGGAAGCTTACCACAATCCCGAGGCAGACAGGTGCCAAAAAGTTATGTCGCAGAATGTTTCGGTGACTGTACTGGACGATCCGTTCAATTTGTGGGATAATACAAATGAAATTAGAAATGAAGCGGATATAAACAATTAATCAGAACGACAGCATTAAGAAGAAAATCATAGTTTCTGATAACGCCGGGTTTTGCCCCGGTGTTAATCGTGCTGTTAATTTTGCTGTTGAAGCCGCTGCGCAAAACGATGATAGACCACTCTATATGTTAGGGGCGATCGTTCATAACGAAACCGTCGTTGAAGATTTGCTTAAAAGTGGTGTTATTCTTGCAAACTCCGTCGAAGAAATTGAAGAAGGTGCGCGAGTACTAGTTCGAGCTCATGGTGTCTCACCGGAAATCGAAGATGCACTCTTGGAACGCTCCTGTATCATTTATGACGAAACCTGTCCCTTTGTTAAAAAGATCCAGCGTATCGTAAAAGAAGCTGCTGCGGAAAATTCCGGCATCATTATTACAGGTGCTGCAAATCATCCTGAGGTTCAGGGCGTTATAGGCTATGCCGGCGATGCAGAGGTAGTTATTCTAGAAACAGCGAAAGAGGCTGAAGAGCATACTTTTTCTGACAAGAAATGGACAATTGTTTCCCAAACTACCTTCTCTGTAGACAAATGGCGTGAGATTTGTAAGATTTTGCATAATAAAATTGCTAATTATGAAATTTTTGATACAATATGTGTCACGACTGATCGTAGGCAGTCGGACGCGTCTTCACTTGCCGCAAATTCCGATCTAATGATCGTTCTTGGCGGTCGCAACAGCTCAAATACTGCTAAACTGTATGAGATATGTTGTGAACAATGTGAGGACACATATTGGATAGATAGGCCGGACCAAATACCTAACGACGTATATGAGAAGTATTTGAGTTCAGAGAGGATAGGCATTACAGCCGGAGCCTCAACACCAGAAGAGATGATCAGGGAGGTTATCCAAAACATGACGGAAAAAGAAGGCTTGACCAATCAAGAGCAGCCTCTGGAAGAGCTTCAAGAGCAGCCTGTAGAGCAGCCTGAGCAGCTTGAAGAGCCGCAAGAGCAGCTTGAAGAGCCGCAAGAGCTAACTACAGAGGAGCTGATTGAAGAAATCCAGGAGGAGACTCCAGAACAGCCTGAAGTGGACTTCTCAGAATTTATCGACAATATTCCCGAGCTGAAAAAAGGCAGTATCGTTAAGGGAAGAATCGTTCGATACGACGAAGACTATGTCTATGTCGACGTGAGAGATAAAACAGAAGGAAGGATACCGATCCGCGAGTTTAAAACCGACCCCGATATTGATCTGGAACAAGCGTGTCAAGAACACATGGAACTGGATGTCTATGTGCGGAATATCCGTAGCTCAGACATGGGCAAAGAAATTAATTTATCTAAGGCGCGTGTTGACTTTGTCAAACACAAGGAACAAGTAGAACAAGCATTTAAAGAGAAGACACCCTTAACTGTAAAAGTAATTAAAATCGTTAGGGACGGTGTTATTACCGCGTACGGTAGTATTAACATCTACATTCACAGCACTCAGTTAGAACTCAGTAGAGTTGAGAACCTTGAACCCTACATGGACAAAACCTTTGATATTTTAGTGACCCAATTTGATCCAAATCGTAGACGCTTGCGTGTTTCAGGGTCGCGTCGTTCGCTATTGCAGCGGAATAGACGTGAAAAATCGCGCGAAATATGGGATACCATAGAAGTTGGTGATGTATATGAAGGTGTAGTACGCAATCTTACCAATTTCGGCGCTTTTGTCGATATCGGCGGTGTAGACGGATTGGTCCACATCAGCGAGCTTTCATGGCAACGTGTACGTCATCCATCCGATGTTTTATCGGTTAATGACGTTATCGAAGTTCACGTGATGGACTTTGATCGCGAGAGAAAGCGTATTTCACTTGGATATCGCAAGAAGGAAGATGATCCCTATGCAGATCTGGAAAAACGTTTCCCATTGGGAATGATCGTTCGCGGAGTAGTTGTACGTATGTTCCCCTTTGGTGCATTCATTAATATCGCACCAGGCGTGGACGCACTCTGCCATATTTCACAGATCTCCGAGTATCGCCTGAATACACCCAACGAAGTGCTGGAAGAAGGCATGGAAGTAGACGCACGTGTGGTGGAGGTCTCCGATGAGACTCGCCGTGTCAGCGTCAGCATCCGCGACGTTGAACCGATTAACCCGGATCCCGATTCGGAAATTGTCAAACGTGCTGAAGAACGCAAGGAACAGCGTCCTCCGCGTCGTCGTGGCAAGCGTCAGGAAAGTGATAGCGACACAGCAACAACTTATGTCGACCGTCCATCTTCATCTTCACTTTCACAGTTGGCAGATTTCACTGCTGTAACTCAAGAAGGATCTGATTTGATCGAAAGTCTGAAAGAAGCGACTTCCGAGGACAAGGCTGAGAAGACTGAAGTCAAAGAAGAAGCTACTGAAGTAGTTGAAGAAGCTGCTGAAGAGACAGTTGAAGAAGCTGCTGAAGAAGTAGTTGAAGAAGCTGCTGAAGAAGTAGTTGAAGAAGCTACTGAAGAAGTAGTCAAAGAAGCTACTGAAGAAGTAGTTGAAGAAGCTACTGAAGAAGCTGAGGCTGAAGTTGAAGTTGAAGCAGCAGATTCTGAAGAAAGCGAAAAGGACGAAACGGAAGCGAGCGAAGCTTAAGGCGGTTTTAGTTTCAATATGTAATGTTTAAAGGAGGAGCAAACAATTTCGATTGTCTCCTCCTTTTGCAATTCTGAGTGACTCTAAGCTCTCTCGACCTGAAGCTAAGAGAAAGGTGTATGAAAGGAAAGATTATGAGGAAAGAGCAACTGAAGAAAATTATTGACGTGGCGATGGGCAGAATTGCGGCAGATCTAGTACTAAAAAACGCAAATATTATTGATCTTTTCAATGCCCGAATAGTAAAAGGAGACATTGCGATCTCAGATGAATGGATCGCAGGCATAGGTTCATATGAGGGTCACGAAGAGCTTGATGCTAGCGATCTCTTTGCTTCACCGGGTCTGATCGATAGTCATATTCATATTGAATCGTCCTATCTCACACCGGAAGAGTTCGGCAAGCTGGTTGTGCCGCACGGAACAACAACAGTGATTGCTGACCCCCATGAAATTGTAAACGTAGACGGATTTGATGCCATGGAATACATGATTAAGGCAGCCGAAAGAACGGCCCTAGATATCCGCTACATGTTTCCTTCCTCTGTACCGGCCACCGACTTTGAAACTGCGGGTGCAACTATAAGATCTGAGGATATGGAGGGTGTCTTGGAACGTCCGGATATCCACGGTTTCGGCGAGTACATGAACTCAGTTGGAGTCTTTTTGGCTGATGATGAGTCACTTAACAAATTAATGCATGCACACAATGCAGGGGTAGTTGTTGACGGGCATAGCCCGGGGTTGACAGATAAAGCACTCAATGCTTACGTTGCCGCCGGTATAAAAACCGATCATGAATGTACCACTATTGAAGAAATGAATGATCGCATCAGCCGTGGGATGTATGTATTGTTGCGACAAGGTTCAGCCAGCCATGATCTTGAACGCCTGATCCACGGAGTGACAGCTCATAATTACCGTCGCTGTCTACTTTGCTCAGACGACAGACAACCCAAAACTATCTTTGAAAACGGGCATCTCGAACATCATTTGCGGATCTGCACAGAATCCGGATTAGATGTTTATAGCACGCTGATGATGGCCTCGCAAAATGCTGCTGAGTGTTACCGTCTCTATGACCGCGGAGCCATAGCCCCCGGCCTAAGAGCTGATATTGTACTGTTTAAAGATCTGGAAAACTTTGAGGTCAAACAAGTCTTTATCGCCGGCAAAGAGGTTGCGCGTGATGGAGAATATTTGCCTGAAATAGATAAATATCCCACTGATGCTGTCAGCAGTAGTATGCATGTGAAAGATTATAATATCGATCGCTTGAACCTCAAGCTTAAATCACCTGAAGTCCATGCCATTAAAGTACTTCCGGGCGGAGTAGACACCAAAGATGAAATCGTGCGCGTTCGTCTGGATGAAGCAGACAATTTCGTTTTTGATCCGGAAATTGACGTTGCCAAGATTGCTGTCGTTGAACGGCATCAGGAGACAGGAAACGTCGCTGTAGCTCTTTTGAAAGATTACGGCATCAAGCTGGGAGCTATCGCTCTTTCCATTGCTCACGATTCACATAATATTATCTGTGTAGGTACCAACGACATAGACATGGACTTGGCGATCAGGACCTTGATCGAGCAGGAAGGTGGCTTCGTCCTGACGCGAGAGGCTGAGATACTGCGCGCTACACCGCTGCCGGTCGCAGGGATAATGACTGATCGCTCCGCTGAATGGATTAATAATGAGCTGGAGATATTGCACGATATCGCCATCAAGGAGTTGAAAGTATCACCTGAGGTTGATCCTTTAATGACACTGTGCTTCATGGCACTGCCGGTTATTCCGGAATTAAAGATAACGGATAAGGGACTCTTC
>Ga0172377_10008977_pt1 | contig 10257 bp, 12 predicted proteins | sample Pumphouse3metaG_FD_119749 | JGI IMG/M metagenome (GOLD analysis project Ga0172377, IMG submission 119749) | Leachate microbial communities from a municipal landfill in Southern Ontario, Canada - Pumphouse #3 metaG | ecosystem: Engineered > Solid waste > Landfill > Unclassified | place: Canada... | reverse complement strand
TCCATTTTTATCTCCCCGCTATGTGAATTATGCGCTGTTGTATGGTTTCAGATTCGAGTTGGAGATTCGGTATCTGGGGGATAAGCAGGTATTGGAGAGCAATGAGAGAGGTGAGTGGAAATCGTATGCATGCAAGGTTGCAGCGCTACGCAAGAAGTATGGTGATATGTTGTTGAAGGGAACGTATAAAGAACAGGCAGGGGTGAAGATTACCAATCCCTTGGTCTCGATTTCTCTGTTCGAGGGCAAAGGTCGCTCCTGCATTGTGCTTTGGAATGATACGTTATCAGAGCAATCGTTTGAGGTGTTCCCTGAAAGGAAGACCATCATTGGATGGGAGAGTGTCAATGCTGAAGGAAAGGGTCCTGTTACGAGCATACCTGCAGAGTCGGTGATGGTGTTGTTACTGTCATAAATAATGTTGATAACGTTTACAATCCACTCTGGCAAAAAGGAGTGGATTTTTCTATCTGTACAGTACCTCATGATTTTTCGCATTGACTTTGCTCTTAGGGCAAGGTGTATGGTGTAGAAGACAGAAAGGAGAGGTTCTCATGATATCGATTGGAGAGTTTTCAAATATATGTAAGGTTTCAACGAAGACGCTTCGCTATTATGCAGAAATCGCTCTCATGCTGCCTGATGAGGTTAATCCCGAAACGGGGTATCGCTATTACTCCATCAAGCAGTTGGAGACGATGTTATGCATCAACCGTCTGAAGTCTTATGGTTTTTCTTTGGAAGAGATCAAGGCGATTCTTGAGAACAAAGACCTACAGGATGAAAACCTCTACCTATCCCTTGCGAGAAAGGAAAAAGAACTTGAAAGGCGCGTTCGGGAATCTGAAAAGACACTTGCCCAACTCCATGAAGATCTCGCTGATTTGAAACAAGGCAAGTCAATCATGTCGTATTTGGAAGCCATCGAGGTTCAGCTGGTCGAAGTACCTAAGATGTATCTTCTTTCATTGAGAAAAATGGTTCAGGATGGTGAATTTCCTGAAGCATATGGTAGTTGCTTTGGTAAGCTGTTCAGGAAAATTGCAGACGACAAATTGACCATGCTTGCTCCTCCCATGGTGCTCTTCCATAGTGCAGAATTCAGTTCCCTTGGGTTGGATACGGAGTTTGCCATTCCTATCCAGGAATATGTTACAGGTACAAGGGATTTTTACCCCAGACTCTGTTTGAAGACGGTTCATCAAGGTTCGTATGCTGGGTTGTCTTCTGTATACACCAAGCAACGTGCATGGGCAGAGAAGGAAGGTTATGAGTCCAGCGATGCGTTGTATGAGGTCTATGTGACTGACCCTTCCCAGGTTTCGAACGAGAGGGAGTTGATCACTGAAGTTTATTATCCTGTGAAAAAGAGCATTTTGACCAGATAAATAGAAGAAACAGAGGAATGTGTTGTATGAAGCAAGAAGCAATGAATGCGTTGGAAACGAAAATACGCAAGGACTACGGCAATATTGCGGGTCTGGTTGTCTTGAAAGATGGGAAGACGTTCTATGAGCAGTACTTCAATGAGTGTACTTCTCTCAGTCGCATTCATGTGTATTCAGTGACCAAGAGCATTGTCTCTCTCTTGATCGGGATTGCCTTGGATACAGGGTGCATCAAAAGCCTCGAACAGCGAGTTTTGGATTTTTTCCCCGATTACACCATCAAGAAGGGACAAAATACGATACAGGAGGTAACTCTTTCTGATTTGCTGACCATGACAGCTCCATATTCTTATACGTTTTTTGCTCCCTACATACCATATTTCACTAGTGATGATGTAGTTGCGTTCTCCCTTGGTTTGTTGGGAGGAAAGGGCAAGATCGGGAATTTCAGATACACCCCGCTCATAGGGCCAGATATTTTATCGGGAATCCTCATGAAGGCGACCGGGCAATCTGTCTTTGATTTTGCAACGGAACATCTGTTCTTGCCCCTGGATATTACCGTTGAGGGTCCTGTGGTTTTTCATAGTAAAGAGGAACAAATGTCTTTCAATAAGGCAAAGGATATCAGTGGTTGGGTTACTGACTCAAAGGGTACGAATACAGCTGGATGGGGACTTACCCTTTCTGCCATGGATATGGCGAAAATCGGTCAATTATATCTAGATGGCGGAATGTGGAAGGAAAAGCGGATTGTCTCATCCCGTTGGATAGAGGAGAGTACAAGGGAACACAGCCGATGGAAGAAGCTTGATTTGGCGTACGGGTATCTTTGGTGGGTCATTGATGAGAAAGAGCAGGCCTGTGCTGCTATGGGTGATGGCGGTAATGTGATTTATTTCAATGCAAAGAAGAACCTGGTGGTTTCCATCGCTTCTTTCTTTGAACAAAAGGTAAACGATAGGCTTGCGTTCATTAGAGACTATATTGAACCGATGGTCGAGCGTTGTGATTGATGGAGAGAGGCTCAAGAGGAGAGAAACCAAAAGGAAAGACAAAAGAGGACTACGGTTGTTCTCCTGGTAATGTAGAGGGTTTTGCCGAAGATTCACAGGTTTCTCAAACAATTTTCATACAAATTCGACAGATTGGAGGCGTATCACTGTAGGAGATAAATGTATGAAATCAAACACTAAGCACATGGCCCGAATGTGGGTTTCTGTGGTTTTGTCAATGGCACTGACAGGAGTTCTGTTTGCTGCAGGAGCAAAGGAATCTGTTGGATTGAAGCAAATCACCTTGACAATAGCAGGTCGAGATGGTGCATATGGCGATTCTCTTCAGCTGGCAGCTGATGAGTATCAAAAACTCCACCCGGAGGTATCGTTTGAGATACTCAAGCTTTCTGGAGCCAATCTTTTTGAGAAGACAGTCATTGATCTTCGAAGTAAGACAGGCACGTATGATTTGATACTCATCGATGATCCCAATGCTCCACAGTATCAGGAAGTGAATTGGTTGGCGGATTTGGATGCGATGTATGCAAAAAAAGGACTTCAGGTTGATTCGGATTTCATCAAGCCCGCTTTGGACCTCGGGCGCTATCCGTACAATGAAAAGGGAACCTTGTTTGCTCTACCCTTTGCAGGAAATGTAGAGCTTTTTGCGTATCGAACAGATTTATTCGAAAAGTATGGGTTTGGGGAACCTCAAACGTGGACAGAGCTTCTTAAAGCGGTAAAGACGATCGATGCGAAGGAAGCTGGAGTTGATGGAGTGGTTTTCAGAGGGGCAAAAGGCAATCCTATAGTAACTGCCTTTATGCCGATTTTCTGGGCGTTCGGAGGAAAGGTGCTTGATGAGGATGGAAAGGTAACCATAAACTCCCCTGAAGGGATAAAGGCTCTCAAATACTTCCTTGAGATGGCAAAGTATGCTCCTTTAGGAGTGACCATGTATCAATCTGCACAAGTAAGAGATGCACTATACGGCGGTACAGCCGCAGTTGTTCCCGAAGTATGGCCGGGATGGATTGGAAATCTTGAAAATCCTCAGGAGTCCCATGTTGTAGGGAAAGTGAAAGTCACCAAGCATCCTGGGGAAGTAGTCAAGTCTTCTCCCATGATTGGGGCTTGGCTTGTTGCCATACCGGAATCTTCAAAACAACATGAGGCGGCCTTTGATTTCATGCTCTTTCTGACAGGGTATGAGATGCAGTTGGCGATGAGTGATGCCTATGGTTTACCTCCTTCTCGTTCTTCAGTGTACAAGGTTGAATCCCAGAGGGTGAAATATCCCTGGTATGATGCACAGCTTGATGCCTTGATCAACAGTGTTGCTCGGCCTCGGTCGATCAAATGGAAGGAAATCGAGGATATCCTTGGTGGTGTCCTGCAAGTTGCGATTATGGGTCAGATGTCTGCCGAACAAGCTCTTGCTTCTGCGCAACAGAGCGTTGAAGACATGGTACGCTGATAATTCAGTGTTTTGGAAGGGCAGATACTTTGCTGCCCTTTCCAATAAGACAAGGTAAGAGGCTTCAAGTATGCATTTTCGAAGGAATTCGTTTTACTATTTTCTGATCGCCCCATCCTTACTGTTAATGCTGTGGTTGACTGTGTATCCGGTTCTAAATGTGTTGATGCTTTCTTTTTTTGATTATAACTACATCGCTGATGTCAGGTTGTTCATTGGGTTTGACAATTTCAAGCAGATAGTTTCTTCAAAGCTCTTCCAGGATTCTTTTTTCAATACCCTGATTTTCTCCTTGGTTGCCACCTTGTTTGAAGTTGGTCTGGGATTGTTGTTGGCTCTTGTTTTTGATGGGGAGTTCTTCAAGAAAAAACAGTTCATGACCTTGATGATTTTTCCCATGATGCTGTCTACCATGGTGGTCAGTGCAATCTTCAAGACGCTCTATCATCAGGATATTGGCTTGTTCAACTATCTGCTGACGCAACTTGGGCTGCAACCAGTGGGTTGGTTGATCAATCCTTCTTGTGCTCTTTCTTCCATTATTCTTGTGGACATCTGGCAATGGACACCCTTTGCCTTCATTCTTCTGCAGGCTTCGTTGCAGTCAATTCCCCAAGAAATTTTTGAGGCTGCCAGAATTGATGGGACCCGATATCCACAAATTGTAATGCGGATTACCATTCCCATTCTGTTTGGACAGATTATGCTTGTGGCCATGTTGCGAACCATCGATACATTCAAATTGTTTGGAAAAGTGTATGCACTAACCCAAGGAGGACCGGGAAATGCAACGGAGACCTTGTCAACGTTCATCTATCGGGAGGGTTTTCTTATTTCAATCTTGGGCGTGCTGCAACGGCTTCTCTGTTGACTTTGTTTGTTGTCGGCCTGATTTCTGCTTTTTATATCAAGAAGATTGTGGCAGGGGAGGGGTCTCATGGCTAATTTACGGTCAAAAAGCAATACCCCTTTGTTCTGGATACTCATGCTTTTTCTCTTGCTCATCACTTTATTTCCTGTATATTGGATTGTTGTCACTTCGCTCAAGACTCCTCTTGAAGTAGTGCTTCCCCATCCCACCTTTTTTCCGAAGACTTTCACATTTCAGAACTATCAAGCGGTTCTTCAATCGGGTTTTTTGGGAAATATGCGTACAAGTTTGATCGTATCAATCAGTTCGACGTTGATTTCCCTGGTACTTTCGTTCTGTGCTGCCTATGCCCTGTCCCGATTTCAGTTTCCCTGGATGTTCAACACGCTGTTTTTAGTGTGGATTCTCTTGGTGAAGATTCTTCCACCGGTGGTTTTGGCTATTCCGCTCTATACTATGTTCAACTCGTTGGGTCTCATCAACAAGATCCATGGGTTGGTATTGGTTTATCAAGTGTATACCTTACCCTACTGTATCTGGATGCTTTTTGGGTTTTTGAAAGCCTTGCCCCTCATGTATGAAGAGGCTGCACAGATGGATGGAGCAGGTAAAATGGCTACATTTGCCTACATTGTGCTTCCCATGATGCGTACGGGTTTGGTGGCAACCTCGATTTTCAGTGTCATTACCGCTTGGGATGAATTTCTGTTTGGCTTGTTGTTCATCAGAACGCCTTCCTTGCGGACGCTCCCTTTGGTTATCGCTGATTATATTGGAGAATATGAGACTTTGTGGGGAAATCTTATGAGTATTGGTATGATTACGGCCTTGCCGATTTTACTTTTTTCTCATTTTGTCTATTCCTATTATACAAAGGGTTTTGCGATGGGAGATAAGTGATGGATACAACGGTGTTGATTACCATCCATAGTGGGGGCTTCTCCAGAAAATCCAATAGTCTTGAGTATCTCGAGGCAGCTTGTGCCTTACATCCAGACATTTTGGAGGTGGATGTGCGAGCCACTAAAGACGGTGAGATTGTTTTGTCGCATGATGTTTATCATCCTATCCAACAGTCGTCTTGTCAGGAATTGAGGTCAGGTTGTTCACCTTTGCTTTCTCTTCAAACAGTACTTTCAAATTGTTTAGAGCAGGCTATCTGTGTGAATCTTGATATCAAGGAGATTGATGCGATCGATTCGGTATGTGCATTGCTTGCCTCTCGTACGTATCAGGATACGGTTGTGTTCAGTGGCTGCCAGGAAGCAGAGCTTGCTCGTCTTTTCTCTTTGATGCCTCAAGCTCGAGCCCTCTATAATGCCGATCGGTGGGATACGTCTGAGCCCTATCTCCAGTATGCTTCTGCCATGGTTGAAAGAACCCTTGCTTCTGGTGCTTTTGCGCTGAATATCTGTCATGAGGATCTTCTTGAACCTCTGGTAAGAATCTGTCATTCAAAGAACCTTCCGCTCTATGTCTGGACGGTTGATGAGGCGGTAAGGATGAGACAATTACTTCAGATGGGTGTCTCTTCCATCACTACTCATGATGTAGAGCTTTTGAGAGCTGTGCTTGCTGAGCATTGACTAGGGGAGGCTTTTTTCTATTTCTCGGGTTGGTGAAATTGGGAAGTTTCGTAGAAGGTCATATTTCTTCATTGTATTTGGAGGTATAGCTGAAGGCGTCATGTCATTTGGCTGTTTTTGCTCCGAACACTGATCTTTAAAATCTTTGCTGACCGGTTTGTTCCGCTCCGGTTTTGCAGACGACCTGCATAAGGTCTATAATTGTACAGAATCATCAGCTGATAGCCATGTATTTGCTTGAATAAGAAAGTAAAATCTGCGAAGATGCTAACAGGTCTATTTGTAAAGTAATTAACATATTGTGTTAACCAAATATTGACAAGGATGGATGATGACGATATATTTCAAGACGAAGAAACTACAGAAGCAATGTGCTGAAATGAAAGAGATGAGCAAGGTTTTTGGTCGGGAAATGAGCAGGAAATTACAGCAGCGCCTCATGGAATTGCAAGCAGCAGATTCTCTCAAGGATATTTCGCATTTACCTCCTGCTCGCTGCCATGAATTGGTAAATCGGAGGGGCGTTTTCTCTGTTGACTTGGAATATCCCTATCGGTTGCTTTTCATATCATCCAATGAAAATATTTCTTGTGATGGAGATAGTGGTATTGATCATCACTCTATTACTGAGATTGAAGTGATTGCAATAGAAGATACCCATGATAAGAAAAACCAACGGAGGGGTTCAAAATGAGCACACCAAAGAAAAATAAGACTACCTATGAATACTCTCCAGACTATGCTGTTGCCCCCGGCGAGACTTTGCTTGAGGTGATTGAAAGTCTTTCCATGACACAAAAAGAACTTGCTACGCGAACAGGCCTGACAGAACAGACGATCATCCGTATTCTCAAAGGTACCCAGCCAATAACTTTTGAGACGGCCAATAGACTCGAGATGGTAACGGGTGTATCTGCAAGGATGTGGAATAACCTGGAGATGCAGTATCGGGAGCAATTGAGTAAGATAAAGCAGAATGAAGAACTTGAGCAAGGCTCTGATTGGTTGCAAGGTATTCCGACCAATGAGTTGATATCACGGGGTGTGCTTCCCCGTGAATCCAGTAAGGCCAGTCTGGTTCAAGAGACCTTGAAGTTTTACGGGGTTTCCAGTGTAGAAACTTGGCAAGACATATGGTGTGATCCAAAAGTTGCAGCAAGACGCTCTGACTGTTTTGAGACTCAAAGTGGTTCTGCATCAGCCTGGATTCGGTTAGGTGAATTGCAGGCACAGGAGCTTGCCTGTAAACCGTTCAATGTAGAGAGCTTTACGCATGCAGTGCAGGCCATTCGTTCATTAACCACAAAGACTCCTGATGTCTTTATCGGTAAGATGCGTACGCTCTGCTCTGAGTCAGGGGTTGCTCTCTCCTTGGTGCAAGAACTCAAAAAGGTACCTTGGAATGGAGCTTCAAAATGGTTGGCTCCCAATAAGGCGATGATTTTGCTCAATCTACGAGGAAAAGGTGAAGACCTGTTTTGGTTCTCTTTTTTTCATGAAGCGTACCATATACTCCATGGTGAGAAAAAACGACTATATATTTCAGAGAAGAACAGTATTGATGAGGAAGAGCAAAAAGCCGATCGCTTTGCTGCCAACATCTTGATTCCCGATACCTTCAATTCCTTAATTACTGGGTTTACTTCAAAGCAGGAGATACTTGATTTAGCAAAGACGCTTGATATCAGTCCTGGTATTGTGGCTGGACGATATCGACATCTTACAGGAAATTGGTCATTCTTCAAGGATCTGACAAAAACGTTTGATTGGAGCACTATAAACCAAAGAAATTAATGCTCGTTTTCTACGTTTTTTTTGCGATAAAACCGGACTTGATCACACCTCTATCATGCCGATCTGTTGGATAATGTGAACTCCTCAAAAAAGTTCCACTAAAAACCAACACCATCGCCAGTTGCTGGTTTGATCCTCTAGCATCCAGGAAGCTCTTTCTGCTTCTCCTGAATGATTCCATGATTACACGCCTCTGGAGCTCTCTTTTCTCATTGAGCAATGCTTCCGACCCCACTGCGGGCGCATCGTATCTTGCCTTTGCTAAACTCTGAGTCAATCGATGGAAGTTGGGGAATACTCCATTTTTCCAATACATGCAAATCATATCAAGACGCAAGAATGTTTTCTTTTTGCCGTCTCAAATGGAGATGAGTTTTTTTCTATGGCAATGATACCGGGATGTTACGTGAAGAGAGCTTTTCTCTTCTTGAACAGTATTAGGCTCAGAGTAGGAAGGATTAAACAATTTCATGGGTATTAATGATGTGGATATTGCCAGTCTGACCTATCCGACGCTGACAACGATAAAGCAGCCTATTGAAGAAATGTGCAAATACGCTGTGGAATGCATTGCCAAAGAGATTAAAGGCGAGACTGTTCCTATTAAGATGGTCATGAACCTGGTGCTTATGCATCGTGCGAAGATCTTTACTGGTTTTTGCATGCATAGGATAAAGTTTGTAGATGAGGAGAGGATGAATTCCTTTTCATTATCGACTGACGAGGCTCCCAGATGTATGGAAAGGCTCCATTCTGCTGTTGCAACCTATGATTGGGTTACCTTATTGAAGGCTCCTAATCTTAAGGTCTGCATTTCAAGTGGTTATGCTGAGGAATCCAAAGGTGCTGTTCTTCAGAAAACAGACTTGAATCTCTATACAGCAAAGCAAAACGGACGGAATCAATCATATGGTGGGTGAGATATTATAGGAAACAAAGGTTGAATCCGACGTGCTATCGAGATGAAATAACAAAAGAGGGTTGGTTTGTGAGCAAGAAGATCGTGAGCAGCTATACGCTTTGGTTTTTGGTTCCATTACCATAAAAATGGTTCCTTGTATGCTTGGTGTTTGGAATCGATGTTCATCCCCTGGATAAAGCCGAACATTGCTTGAAAATTTGTAGTTTTGATTTTTTAGGAGAGTATTCATTTATTGTTCCATGCTAATTGAAATGTACCGCATTTAAAGAAACTTGTAAAATTGAATGAAACTAAATAACAAAAATCAAATTTTTCTTTCCTGTAATACTTTCACTTGAATAGATAGCGGTGATGTTTGAGAACAAAGTTCGATCAAGGGAAAAAAATAAAGCTCCTGTTGATCAAAGCTTTCTATGTTTCGGGTTTCTGTGGAACTAATATGGTTCTGCAGCTAGCTGGTTAATATATTTTATTTATGATAATATAAAGAAATAGTGAATCTGTTGAATTATCTCTCCTCAAAGGAAAAGTATGAAAAAAATTCTTGTGGTCATCATTCTCATTGTCTCCAGCGTCTTTTCTCTATCAGCTGCAAAGTATGACAGAGCTGATGGGTTTGGAATCGGACTAAGTGCAGGATACCCTGTTTCAGGGGTAGCCTTCAAATACGGGATGGGCGATTTTCGTATCGTTGGAACGTTAGGCTATAGTTTTGAAGACAATGTTGCCATTGAAGGTGGAGTCCAGTATGACTTGGATCACTTCAATATCGATAGACTTCCTTTCTATTTGAACATCGGAATCACCGGAGCAGTCAATTTCAATCCGAATTTTGAAGGATTCTCCATCAATTTCCCTGTTGGTATTTCCTATTATTTCAGGGATGCTCCCGTTGAAGTTTTCTTCAAGCTCACTCCAGGTCTTAGGGTTCGTTCGAATGTCGTATCCTCCGATCTTGGAGCTGCTCTTGGCGTATTGTTCTACATCGACTGATAAACTTTGTATAGGAAATTTTCCATGTGAACCTGTATTCGTCCCGGTCAATTCTCATTTTTACACAATCGATACCATACGGAAAGTACGATTGATGCCAAGGCTTTTTTTATAATGATATAGTGCATTTTCTCAATCATTGATGGCATGGTAACTCGCTTTCAGAAGCTAAAGACTATATTGCTTGCTAATAGAAGAACCCGATATGGGTATGAAGGTAAAAGAGGC
>Ga0172377_10008976_pt1 | contig 10258 bp, 9 predicted proteins | sample Pumphouse3metaG_FD_119749 | JGI IMG/M metagenome (GOLD analysis project Ga0172377, IMG submission 119749) | Leachate microbial communities from a municipal landfill in Southern Ontario, Canada - Pumphouse #3 metaG | ecosystem: Engineered > Solid waste > Landfill > Unclassified | place: Canada... | reverse complement strand
GCAGCGAAGGAATCTTTAAAAGTACACATCATGGCACAAATGGAGGTGATGGTCTTTATTATGGTGATATATTTGGTGATCAGTATGGTGTGAATGGTTGGTTTGCGGCTGGAGGCGGCGGCGGCACTAGAGATAATTATTCTATTGGTTTAGGTGGACAAGGTGGCGGCGGTAATGGTGGCATGAATTCTGATGGGACTGCAGCTTTAAATGGCACTGGTTCAGGTGGTGGTGGCTCTGGAGATAATGATTATACAGGGGGTAGTGGCGGTTCTGGAATAGTTTTAATAAAATATAGAGTTAAATTAGGGACTGTTCAAGCTCCAACTATATATAAAGGTTTGGTTGGTCACTGGAGTATAGATAGTAACAGATATGTTGAAGGGACAGAGAATTGTTATGGAGAAAAAGTACAGGTGAATATATAAAAATGAGATATTCTGAAGATTTTATAAATAATTACTGGTTTTCTAATTTTCATTATGCAGATAGACCGAGTGGTTCATTTCAAGAATTTTATAGATACGCTGATGGTAATTGGTATGCTATTATTGGGCACTATAACAATTGGCATTTTTCTAATTATAATGATGATAGAGTAAATTTTTCAAGTTATAGAACAGCGAAGGATCAAAATGATAATGATGCTTATTGGCCAACTCGCTCAACAGGATTAATGGATAATCAATCTTGGCTGTTTCATATGTATATAAGATAGAAAGAAATTGGTTTTTTATAAAAACATAAAGGTTAAAATAAAAACCTCTTTCTTTATACTAGCTAACCGCTAAAGGGATTTTAATAATAAAGGTGGTTAATCTTTGCGGTGAAGTATAAGCTTTGATATTGCCTTTAAAATCTTTTTCAATTAAATTTTTAGTGGAAGAGAGGCCTAAACCTAAGCCTCTCTTATTTTTTGTGGAAAAAAATGGTTCAAAAATTTGATTTACATTTTTTACTTTTATACCCACGCCATTATCAATTACTTTTATAAGCAAAATATTTTTAATTCGTTTAATTTTAATTATTACTTTTCTACTTTCTCTATTACTAGAGGCCACACAGGCCTCAATGCCATTTACAATCAAATTGGTCATGATTTGGTGAAATTTTAGAACATCGCCATAAAGACACGCGTTTCTGTCACCGAAAACAGAAATAGTAACGTTGGCTTTTTGGGCTTGGTATTTGAGAAGGGAGGCAATATTTTTAATTTCTGATATAAGTAAAAATTGTTTTTTTTCATTTTCAGCAGCGATAGATTTTTTAATTGAACTTATCAAGTCAGCCATTTTATTTGAAGCAATGATGGCTTGGCTAAGACAAGTTCTTGTGCTTTCTAATTTTTCTTGTTCTTGGCCATTAATTTGTTCTAAGTTTAAAGAAATTGCTGTTAAAGGGTTAATTAAATCATGAAAAATGCCGGCTGATATTCTTCCGAATTCAGCGAGTCTATATAGCTGACTTATTTTTTCTGATTGCATTTCTTCTATCTCTTTCGCTCTTTCCTGTATTTTAATTTCTAGCAAATTAGTTTCTTTTTGTAACATTTTGCGACTATCTTCGGCTGTCTTTAATGCTTGTCGCAAATTAGTTGTGAAAATAATTATAATCAGAGAAATGATAAGTATTAAGAGGGCACAAATCATTGAATCATCAAGTTGTGGCCCTGTTTGTCGCCATTTATCTTTAATGACGATAAGGTTTTTTTGCTGGAAATAAGTCAGAGCGATAATAAAGGCAGTAAAAGAGGCGGCGCTAATAATAACAGCACGTGTGTTAAGTAAGGCGCCACTTAAAGTAATTATCAGAATTGATAATATTAAAGCAACAGGAAGATCTGCGCCCCAATAAAATAAGGCGTGTATTGTTGGGATGGTGATGAGAATAATCAATATCTTGGCGACGTTTTTACACCGATGAGTTTTTTCTAAGAAAAGAAGGATGAAAAAAAATAACACGATCGCGCTAATTATAAGAAGAGGGGCTAATTGCCCATCTGGTTTAAAAGCAAGTGTTTTGATTTTAATTAAAATAATTAAAATAAAGCAGCCTAATAGAAGGCAGGTAAGGTTATGTAAAATTTTTGTCTTTTGTCCTTTCTCGGACTTAATGTTAGTGATCGTGCAAAAATTTTTAATGTAAACCTTAAAACGTTTAAAATTTTCTTTTAATTTCATTTTTTTATAAAATAAAAAACCCTTTGTTTTAAGAGTTTTTTATGATTTAAATTTGACTATCAATTTTATAGCCACGGTTTGAAACCGTGTAAATATATTTATCATTATTAGTTTCGATTTTTTTACGAATTTTCATAATGTGGACCTCAACAGTATTAGAGAAGGGGTCGGCATTTTCATCCCAAACGTTATCTAATATATCTTGTCTGCTTTTATAAAATCCCTTATTTTCCATTAAATATTGCAAAAGAGCAAATTCCTTGTATTTTAATCTGATGTTCTCCTTATCTTTTTTAACTAAAAATTGATCAGGATAAAGAGTTAGATTTTTTACTCGTAAATAGTTGTTTTTTATTTCTCTTGGACGCCTTGTTATTGCCTTTAGTCGAGCTAAGAGTTCGCTTAAAGAAAAAGGCTTGGTTAAATAATCATCTGCCCCTGCTTCTAATAATTTAATTTTTTCTTCGAGCTCATTTCTCACAGTTAGCATGATAATTGGAATCATGTTTTTTTCTTTTCGTAATTTGCACACTATTTCCCAACCATTAAGATGAGGCAAATTATAGTCTAGAATAATAGCGCCGTAATGATTTCTTTGTGCCAGTTCAAGTCCAATTAGGCCATCATGGATAACTTCAGTCTGATAACCCTTTTCTTTGAGAAAAAAGGCAATTGATTTAGAGATTTCTTTATCATCTTCAATAAGTAGTATTTTCATATAATTTTTTTAAATATAACTATTTATATTATAAACCAATTAGGATGAACAAAAAATAAACAGACAAATGCTTTTTTTGTAATTTATCTTTATAAATTAAAAAAATTAGGGTATTATTAAGATAAATAGAAGAAATGATAAAAAATAACCATACAAAAAGGCTATTAAATGCCTTAAAAGACAAGAAAAATAACCCCTTTGCTGTTAAAGAGGGCAAGTTTAGCTTTGGTCGTTTAAAGGATTCTGTCTATCGTTCTGGCTGGACTGAAGAGTCCTTCTTATCCGATAGTGGTAATAAAGAGGTCGTTAGTCGTAGTTTTAATATGCAAAAATTAAGACTGTTTTCTCTTATTGCAACCTTAGCTTTAATGACATTACTAGGTCGCGCTTTCTGGTTGCAGGTGGTAAAAGGTGAAAATTACCATCTTTTATCAGAAGGAAATCGTTTGCGTCAAGAAACAATAGAGCCAAGGCGAGGTATTATCTATGATCGCAATTTTCAGCCACTTGTAAGAAATAAGGCTAACTTTGTTTTATCTCTGCGCCCCATTGATTTGCCGCGTGATGAATTAGAGCGTGATAATTTAATTCGCCAGATTTCTCTAATTTTAGAAGGTGAGCAATTTAGTCAAGAAACAGAGAAGTGGCATGGAGAAGATGATGGGGCCGTTTATTTAAGTAAGGATCCAGAATATTTTTATAAAATTAAAGATTTACTTGCTAAGGTTAAAATTGGTTCCTTGGAATCATATCAGCCTTTATTTGTAGCAGATAACATTGATTATGAAACAGCTCTTCGTCTTCATTTAAAATTAGCTGATTGGCCCGGGGTTGCTTTGAGTAATAAAATAAGGCGAGAGTATTTAGTAAGTGAAAACAAAACTCCGCAGGTGGCTAGCTCAACTAGCCTAGCGCACATCTTGGGTTATACAGGCAAGATAAATGATAAAGAATTAAAATTGCTTGGCAACAATTATTCGGTGCTTGATTATGTTGGTAAAGAAGGCTTGGAATATTTTTGGGAAAAAGAATTAAGAGGGGTTCCAGGTAAAAAAAATATTGAAGTTGATGCTTTAGGTCGTAGAAAAAAGATTATCGACGAGGAGTTGGCGCTGGATGGAAACAATCTTCGTCTAGCTCTTAATTTAGAATTACAACAGAAGACTGAAGAAATATTAGCTAAACATTTAGAAAAAAATAAAGTTGAAAAAGCTTCAGTAATTATTACTAATCCTCAAAATGGTGAGATTTTAACTATTGTTAGTTGGCCTTTTTATAGTAATAATGAATTTGCTCAAGGAATTGATCACGCTTCATACCAAGCGCTTTTATCCGATATTAATAATCCTTTATTTAATCGGGCAATAAGTGGCGAGTTTCCTTCAGGCTCAACTATTAAACCTATATTTGCCGCTGGCGCTTTAGAGGAAGGCGTGATTACAGAAAATACTAGTTTTTTAAGTACGGGTGGATTGCGCATAGGTCAATGGTTTTTCCCTGATTGGCGAGCAGGTGGGCACGGCACAACTAATGTTCGTAGTGCTATTGCTAATTCTGTTAATACTTTTTTCTATTATATCGGTGGTGGCTATGGGGATTTTATTGGACTTGGTTTAGATGGATTGGTTAAGTACTCGCGTTTATTTGGTTTGGGGGAAAAAAGTGGAATTGATTTGAATGGAGAGGCTAAAGGCTTGGTGCCTACACGTGAATGGAAGGAGGAAACAAAAAATGAATCTTGGTATATAGGTGACACGTACCATGTTGCAATTGGCCAGGGAGACGTTTTAGTTACTCCCCTGCAAGTCTCTAATTATACCAACATTTTAGCTAATGGTGGCACTTTTTATAAACCACATTTGGTTTCAGAAATTTTAGATAGTCAGAATAATTTAATTCAAAAAATTGAGCCAGAAATTATTAGAGATAATTTTATTTCTGATTATAATATGCAAGTAGTTCGTGAAGGCATGCGACAGACTGTTACGATCGGTTCGGCTCGTTATTTAAATTCCTTGCCAATTGAAGTGGCGGGAAAGACTGGCACGGCACAGTGGTCTAGCGTGAAAAATACGCACGCTTGGTTTATCGGCTTTGCTCCTTACAAGAATCCTGAATTAGCCTTTACGATTCTTTTAGAAGAGGGGGGAGAGGGAAGTTCTACGGCTGTCCCTATTGCTTATGAAATTTTACAATGGTATTTTGGCGAAAAAGATATTAATAATTAGTTTATGCCACTTTATATTCATCTTTCAATTCATTTTATTGTTGCTCTATTGTCAGGTTATTTAATAGGAAGTTTTTTTAAAAAAAAGAAAATAGGAATTATATTTGGTATTTTAGGGGGATTTTTAATAGATTTAGATCATGTTATTGAATATTTTTTAGTTTTTGGTATCCGTTTTAATTTATTATATTTTTTTGAAAGTCGTCAATTTTTAATTAGTGATAAAATAAGGTTAGTGTTTCATGCCTGGGAATATGTTCCAGTGCTTTTGTTACTTGCCTACTTTTTGCGAAAATGGAAAAACGTTAAAGTCGCTCTTATTACCCTAGCCTTTGCTGGCGCCATTCATCTTGTGTCTGATATTTTTATCAATGGTTATTATTTTCGTTATTATTCAATAATCTATCGTTATCGACAAGAATTCTTGGCACCTAATTTATTATCATCTTCTGCCTATCAGGCGAATTTAAATTATAAAGAAGAATTAGGTATTTAATTATTATACTAATATTCAATAAATTATATCATATTTAGCACTCTCTTGACTTGAGTGCTAATTTTGTTTATAATAGAGACAGATCTAAAATATTATTTTTAGATTAAGATATAAATAGATATGATTTCTGAGCGCAAACAATTTATTTTAAACACCATTGTTAATGAATATTTAAAAACTGCTCAACCAGTATCATCTGGGTATTTAGTGAAGAAATACAATTTAGATATATCACCCGCTACAGTTCGCAACGAAATGATGGAGCTTGAAGACGATGGTTTTATTTATCAGCCGCATACTTCATCGGGCCGCATTCCTACTGAACTAGCTTATCGTTTAGTATTAGAGGATATAAAGTCCAAGAAAAGAGAGAAGTCTTTAAAAGAAACTGAAATAAAATTGTTAGATAATGCTTTTAATGGCGAAGAAGATTCTTTTCGGCAGACAGCAAAATTAATTGCAGAACTAGCTGATAGCGCTGTTTTCTGGGCATTTCACAAAAATGATTTGTATTACACCGGGCTTTCTAATCTATTTTCTCAGCCGGAATTTAAACAAACAACAGCAGTTTACGATGTCTCTAGTATCATTGATCGTTTAGAAGAAATTATTGATGAAATTTTTGAAGATTTAGCAGAAGGGGAACAAATTCTAATTGGGGAAGACAATCCTTTTGGTAATTTTTTAAGCACTGCGTTGGTAAAATATAAACATAATAATTCTCATGGCATTCTGGGGATACTGGGGCCAATGCGAATGAATTATGAGCGCAACTTAGCGTTGGTAGAATATATTAAAAAGAAATTTGAATAAAAAACTATGAATATTATTAAACCAGGAATTTATAAGCATTATAAAGGTTCAAAGTATAAAGTTATTGGTGAGGCGCAAAATTCAGAAGATAAGCAGGAACAGGTAGTTTATCAAAGTTTAGAAGATGAGAAAATTTGGTGTCGACCGAAGAAAATGTTTTCTGAAGAAATTGAAACAAAAGAAGGCAAGAAACCACGTTTTGAGCTTATAAAAGAAGATGATGATTCTTTTGAAAAAAAATACTTGCGCGCTTTAGCGGATAATCAGAACTTATTAAAGCAAACAGCAAGGGAAAAAGAGGAGTTTGTAAAATATGCTATTTCCGATTTTCTCTATGATCTTTTACCAGTTTATGATCATTTAAAATTATCAATTAATGGCTTATCAGAAGAGGAGGCAAAAAATCCTTGGGCAATTGGCGTTAATCATGTGTTAAAGCAATTTAAAAAGGTATTAGCAAACAGAGGAATAGAGGAGATAAAAACTAAGGACGAGAAATTTGATCATAATACCATGGAGGCAATAGAGGGAGAAGGTGAGATGATTGATAAGGAAATAATGCCAGGTTATAAATTAAACGGTCGCATTATTAGGCCAGCTAAAGTAACAGTTAAAAATAAATAAAAATTATTAATAAAAATCTTTCTATATCCACTGAGTAATTAATTCAGTTTTATAGAAAGATGTATTAAATCTATGTCACTAATAAAATGGACACCATTCTTCTCGGATTTTGACGACATGGATAAGCTTGCTGAATCCATGTTACCAGCTATTCGAGGAAATCAATTTGGTTTTACCCCCGCAGTTGATATGTATGAAGATAATGATAACATCATTATCGAAACACAATTGGCGGGCATTGACCCCGATAAGGTTGATATCTCAATTGAGAATAATGTTTTATGCATTAAAGGGGAAAGTGAAAAGAAAAGTGAGGTTGATGATAAAAATTATTATCGTAAGGAAATTCGTCGAGGCTCATTTTTTCGCTCTATTCCACTACCAACCAAGGTTGATGGTGATAGCGCCAGCGCTGTGAATGAAGAAGGAATTCTAAGGATTAGCATTCCAAAAGCAGCTGAAGTGAAGCCAAAGTCAATTAAAATTCAAAGTAAAAAATAATTGTTGGCTCAAAAACTGGTCCTTGTTTGGGACCAGGTTTGAGCTAATAATAGTTTAAAAAAGAAAATAGCTAAATAATTAAAAAAGTTTAAATAAAATAATAAAAATATGGGAAAAATATTAGGAATCGATTTGGGAACCACGAACTCCGCTATGGCGATTATGCAAGGCGGTAGTCCAAAAATAATTGAAAACATAGAGGGTAATCGTACAACTCCCTCGGTGGCTGCAATATCAAAAAATGCGGAAAGAATAATTGGCGGTGCCGCTAAAAGACAAGCGGTTATTAATCCCGAAAATACCGTGTATGCGGTGAAACGTTTAATCGGTCGTCATTTTAACGAAGAAGAGGTGCAGCGTGATTTAAAAACTGCGCCCTATAAAATTGTGCAAGCAGGAGAAGGCGTTAAAGTAAAAATGGGAGATAAAGATTATACTCCGCAAGAGATATCAGCTATGATTTTATCAAAGTTAAAAGCTGACGCTGAGGCGAAGTTAGGTGAAAAGATAACTGAGGCAATTATAACTGTGCCCGCTTATTTTAACGACTCTCAACGTCAAGCCACCAAAGATGCGGGGCAAATCGCTGGTTTAGAGGTAAAGCGTATTATCAATGAGCCAACAGCAGCAGCGCTTGCCTATGGTTTTGATAAAAAAAGTGGACAAAAAATTGTTGTTTACGATTTAGGAGGAGGAACCTTTGACGTTTCTGTCCTTGATATTTCTTCAGATACAGTCGAAGTGAAGGCTACCAATGGAGACACTCATTTAGGAGGAGAAGATTTTGATCAAAGGATTATAAATTGGATTATTGAAGAGTTTAAACGTGAGCAAGGTATTGATTTATCACAGGACACATTAGCCTTGCAGAGAATAAAGGAGTCAGCAGAAAAGGCGAAGATTGAGCTTTCTACTTCTCAAGAAACAGAAATTAATCAACCCTTTATTACAACTGATGCTAACGGACCCAAGCATTTAATGATGAAGTTGTCTCGTTCTAAAATGGAGTCATTAGTAGAAGATTTGATAGAAAAAACTATTGAGCCTTGCAAGAAGGCAATTGCTGATTCAGGCTTTAAATTAGAAGAAATTAATGAGATTTTATTAGTTGGTGGCATGACTCGTATGCCCTTAGTGCAAAAGATTGTTAAAGATTACTTTAAAAAAGAACCTAACTTAACTGTCAATCCTGATGAGGTGGTAGCGCTTGGCGCCGCTGTTCAAGCTGGTGTTCTTCAAGGTGATGTTAAAGACGTTTTGCTTCTTGATGTGACTCCGCTTACTCTTGGTATTGAAACCATGGGAGGAGTGGCGACGCCTTTGATTGAAAAAAACACTACTATCCCCACTTCAAAATCTCAAGTTTTCTCCACAGCTGCTGATGGCCAAACTAGTGTAGAAATACACATTGTTCAGGGAGAAAGGCCAATGGCAGGAGATAATAAGACCTTAGGACGCTTTATTTTAGATGGCATTCCTTCAGCTCCACGAGGAGTACCACAAGTTGAAGTTAAGTTTGATCTTGATGCCAATGGAATATTAAATGTTTCAGCAACCGATAAGGCAACGAATAAGCAACAGAAAATAACTATCACTGCCTCGTCCGGTCTATCTTCGGAAGAGATTGAGAAAATGAAAAAAGAAGCAGAAATGCACGCTGAAGAAGATAAAAAGAAGAAAGAAGCTGTTGAAACTAAGAATCAGGCGGATGCCGTTGTCTTCACTACAGAAAAGATGTTAAAGGAATCAGGCGATAAAATGAAGGCGGAAGATAAAAAAGAATTAGAAGAAAAGATAGAGGCGCTTAAGAAGGTAAAAGAAACTGATAATCTTGATGAAATAAAAAAGAAGCTAGAAGAGGTCAACGTGGTGGCGCAAAAAATTGGAGCAGCGATGTACCAGGCGCAGCCAAATCCTGAGAATGCACAAGAAGCAGGAAAAGAGTCAGGAAAAGAGGATAAAAAGGAAGATGAGAAAAAAGCCGATGAAGAAGTTGTTGAAGGTGAAGTAGAGGAAAATAAATAAATTTAGTTTATTTATAGGTTGCCCCTTTTTATCTAAGGGGCGGCTTGTTAAATTAATTAATAGGTTATAGGTTTGAAATTATTATGTCTAAGGACTATTATAGCGTCTTGGGTGTTTCTAAGGGCGCAAGCAGCGATGAAATTAAAACCGCTTTTCGTAAAAAGGCACATGAGCATCATCCTGATAAAGGCGGCGATGAGGAGAAATTTAAAGAAATAAATGAAGCTTATCAAGTTTTGGGAAATGAAACTAAACGTAAGCAATATGATCAATTTGGAACCACCTTTAATAATAATGGTGGCGGTTTTTCTGGTGGACAAAATTGGGGCGGATTTTCTGGATTTCAAAATGGAGCTAATTTTGACTTTGATGATATAAGTGATATGTTTGGCGGTTTTGGAGATATATTTGGTTTTGGCAGATCTCATTCACGCTCAAGACGAGAAACTGCTGGTCGTGATATAGAAATACTTATTAAACTTGATTTTTTAGAAGCTGTCTTTGGTGGAGAAAAAGAAATTAGTTTTTCTAAAAAATCAAAATGTGATAAATGTGATGGCAGTGGCGCTGAGCCGGGGGCCAAGGTAGAAACTTGTCCTAGTTGTCATGGCTCCGGTTTTGTTGTTAAGTTGCAGCGCACTATTTTAGGAAATATTCAAACAAAGCAAGCTTGC